>UMIZ01038039.1_pt1 | contig 12218 bp, 7 predicted proteins | sample 1965931 | NCBI WGS metagenome assembly UMIZ01 (sample SAMEA4836137, study PRJEB28245) | human gut metagenome | biome: gut microbiome; material: fecal sample | place: Denmark | collected 2008
ATCATACGCTGATACATCCCAATATCCTGCAAGATGTGAACGGGGAATATCCCGCTATGGAGAGTGATAAGATTTTGACTACCCAAGGCGACCGTTATACCGTCTTTTCTTTGTGGGACACTTACCGCAATGTGCACCAGCTTCTTACGCTGGTATATCCCGAACGGCAATTGCAGATGGTGCGCTCCATGCTCGACATGTACCGCGAACACGGCTGGCTTCCCAAATGGGAACTCTACGGACGTGAGACGCTGACCATGGAAGGTGACCCTTCCATTCCCGTCATCGTCGACACCTGGCTGAAAGGTCTGCGCGACTTTGATATAGAACTGGCCTACGAGGCCATGTGCAAGGGAGCCACCCTGCCGGGAGCGGAGAATCTGCTCCGTCCGGACAATGACGACTACGTGTCATTGGGATATGTGCCCCTGCGGGAGCAGTATGACAATTCCGTTTCGCATGCCCTGGAATACTATATTGCCGACAATGCCTTGTCGCGCATAGCCGCTGCGCTTGGCAAGAAGGAGGATGCCCGTCTGTTCCACGAACGTTCGCTGGGCTACAAGCATTATTACTGTAAGGAGTACGGTACTTTCCGTCCTATCCTGCCTAACGGTGAATTCTATGCTCCTTTCGACCCGAGGCAGGGAGAGAACTTTGAGCCGAACCCCGGATTTCACGAAGGTTGTGCCTGGAACTATACTTTCTATGTTCCCCACGATGTGAAAGGGCTTGCCCGGCTCATGGGTGGAAAGAAGCCGTTCGTAGACAAGCTTCAGCGTGTGTTCGACGAAGGACTGTACGACCCTGCCAACGAACCGGACATTGCATACGCCCATCTTTTTTCTTATTTCAAGGGTGAGGAGTGGCGCACGCAGAAAGAGCTGCACCGCCTTTTGCAGAAGTATTTCAAGAATGCCCCCGACGGAATTCCCGGCAATGATGATACCGGAACGATGTCCGCTTGGGCTATCTTCAATATGATGGGCTTTTATCCGGATTGTCCCGGAGAACCGGCTTATACGCTGTCTACTCCGGTATTTGATAAGGTGACCATAAAGCTCGACCCTAAGTATTGGGGACGCGACCAACTGGTGATAGAGACGGAACGCCCGTCGGCAGAGTCGCTTTATATCCGTGAAATGGAACTGGGAGGAAAAAAACTGTCCCGATATCGTATCACTCATGAAGAACTGGTGCAGAGTGGAAAACTGCGATTTAGGCTTCGATAGGTATTGTGAGTCAGGATAGCATCGGTGATGGTTTAGGTTGCCCGTCGTTGACAGAGTTCATGTCAGTGGCGGGCTTTTCTATGCAGGTTGGCTTCCGGTAGGTTGATAGGGTATTTCGAACCAGAATTCGGAACCTTTCCCCGGAATAGAGCTGACGCCCACTTTTCCGTTCATTTTCTCGGCAATCATGGTGCAGATGGAGAGTCCGAGACCCGTGCCTTGTTTAAAACTGTTTAGCTTGACAAAGCGTTCGAATACATCCTTTTGCTTTTCAGGAGGAATGCCGCAACCGGTATCACGGACAAAGAAGCGAATCCTGTCTTCTTGCGGCAGGTGATAACCAATGTCGATGAAACCTTCTTCCGTATGCTTGAGGGCGTTTGACAGATAATTGTTCAGTACTTGTCTTACCCGTTTGGGGACTGTGTGAATAATACAGTAATCCGCACCGGGCAGGAGACGTATACTGACTTCGGACGGAAGTTTCAGTTTTGCCATCGTCTGCATTTCATCAAGCGTCTTGTTTACATCCATATCTCCTTCTGTGAATTCGAGAATGCCAGCTTCGATGCGTGACAGGTCGAGAATATCGTTAATCAGTTGCAGCAGCAGCTGGGTGTTTTCTTCGATGATATGTATGTATTCCTTTGTATCTTCGTCTTGTATTGCATCGGAAAGTATGGAGGAGAAGCCGACAATGGCGTTTAGCGGAGTGCGTATCTCGTGGCTCATATTGGCAAGAAAAGCCGATTTCAGGCGGTTGGCTTCTTCTGCTTTCTCTTTGGCTGCCAGCAGTTCGGTGATGTCCAGTGCAGAACTGACAATCCACCTCTCTTTCCCTTTGTTGTAGGACACCAGCGTTTTGTGAAACGACAGAATATACTCTCTGCCTTTGGGATTGACAAAGTGTTTGATGTAGGACTGGGGAGTTTCCGACTCTTCAACTTCTTTGTCTGTCTCTTGGATGAAATTATCTTGCATTAGGGGTTTGAACTCCTCTTCATAGTGTCCCACAATATCCTCAGCGGGGACTTCCATCATCTCTGCCGCTTTTTTGTTCCATATCAGGTAGCGTCCTTCATCGTTTTTGTCTTTTACTGTCGTGGCGATGGGAAGGTTCTCCAGAATACTTTCAAGGAAGAAACGGTATTTTTCGTTTTCCCGGCGTTGGACTTCATCTTCCGTAATGTCGCGTATGAAGGCCATGACATTATTTCTGTTGAGGTAGACCATGCGCACTGCGATATATAGTTTCTCACCACTTTCTATTCTTATCTTTAGGGTCAGGCTGTCCGAAGTGCGGGTATTCAGTACGCGTAACAGCGACGTCATGTATTTCCGGCATTCATCGGCGTCTGTCACCAAATCTTTGATGTTGAGAGTTCCCAGGTTTTGGAACGGAAGTCTGTTCGCCTTTTCGGTAGGTGTATTGAGCAGTTTTACGACAAAACCTTGTCTGTTCAGCAGATATACCGGAATGTCTATTGCCCGGATAATCTGCCTGTTCAGACTTTTGTATTTATAATTTATCCAGTATAGAAAGCTTGCAGATGTAGCGGCAATCAACAGAAATAACTGTATTTCTCCAAATAATGTAAGATGCATACGCGGTATCTTTCATTTCGTCTGTCCCCGTTGACGAAGGTTATTATATAAAAAGCGCGAGGACTGTTATTGCCTATCTGCATTCGAGGCTCTGGAAAATGCCCACGTCATAAATAGACAACAGTCCCCACGCCTAAGTATATAATAACATAGACGTGAAGAAACTGTTGCTATCATCCCATGACGTTTATTGAATTTTCCAGATTCCGAATAGGCAGGGATAATAACTTTCGCTTCTTGCGTTCTTATCGAATCAAGTCAAAAATGGCCGTTATCACTATAACTGCCAAGACTTTGGTGCAAAAGTAGTATATTTTTTTTGGATGTACGATATGATGAGGAGAATAAAGTGTATATGCAAACAAAGCGTGATGGTATTTGACCGTCACGCTTTGTATAGTCTGCCATTAAAAGTTGTTGTTAGAGAGAATTGTTAGAGGATTTATTTCATGGCTTCTATGGTATATCCTTGTTGTTTCAGAAGGTTCAACACTCCATTGTCTCCGGGCAGGTGTCCGGCACCGACTACGAAAAGGGTGGGGGCTTCCGTCATGATGGCAGGCATCTTTTCAACCCATGCCTTGTTGCGGTTATCCAGCATGGCTTCCATCTCACCGGGCAGCGGGTCGCATGAATTGCCGTCGCGCTCTTCCATCAGTTGCAACATGGCGTCCAGGTCTTGCTTTTCATAAGCGGCAATCAGGCGCTTGCTTTGCTCGATACCTTTCTCGATGTCACTGATAGCGCAGTAGAGGAGGTTTGCCTGGCGTTGCAGCGTCTGGCTGTTGAACAGAATGTCTATTTGTGACTGGGCTGTTTCCAGACCGCCAACTTTCTTGCCTTGCTGTCCGGCCTGCTGCTGGAAGTAAGTGTCGAGCTGTTCTTGCGGGTTGAAGCCCGGAGTATGTTTCATGTAGAGCAGGACGACAAGCTGCTGGTTGATGGCAGCCGGTTTCAGTTGAGCAAGCATGGCGATGTCTACCATCATATTCTCTTTTACAACTTTACCCACTTCTTCGTATTGCTCGGGAGTAAAGAGGTTTTGCAGCGTGGTGTCTTTGGGCATCATCATCTGCTGTTGCATGCTTTGCATGAAGGCGGGAGTCGCCATTTCGCTCATCACAACTTCCCCGTAGACTTGGGTGGTTTCGTTCATGGCCTGCGGCATGGCGGCGATGCTGTCCTTGATGCTGAGTGGAGAGAGATGGTAAGTACCGAAAATATAGGATGGTTTCTCTAATCCTTTACCGGATACTTTCCATAAAAGTTGTGCATTGGCGCTCAGCGCAATGCTGATGAATAAGAGGATGCCTAAAAGTTTCTTCATTGTTTTCTTCTTTTAATAGTTTCTGGACTATCAGTCGGGACAGAGTAAAGAAAATCACAAGAAGGGAAAAATTAGTATTATTTTATTCTTCCTCCGCAGAGCCAGTGTTGGGTGTAATATTTTTCCCGGAGGTTGCTGACTATGACTCCCTGGCTGGTGCTGGCATGTATAAACTTGCCGTCCTTGAGGTAGATGCCTACGTGTGCCACTTTTTTGCGGGAAGCACGGCTGGTGAAGAACACCAAATCTCCCTCACGCAAGTTGCGGCGGGAGATTTTACTGCTCTCTTTCAGTTGCCCGTCTGTGCTTCTCGACAGACGGGTGTGGTAAACTTTCTTATACAGTTGCGATACCAGTCCGGAGCAGTCCGTTCCACGTTTGCTGTCGCCACCTGCGCGATAGGGGGTGCCTATCCATTCGGAGGCATGGATGTATAGCTTGTGGTTGTCCTGCAGTTCAATATCCACTCCCAAACGGACGGATGCCTGCGCCAGGGCTTTGTAGTCCAGGCGTGGCGCGGAAGTATGGCAGGAACTTAAGCCTATCAATATGATGGTAAGAGCTACTATATAAGAAAGATATTTTTTCATGCTTCCGAATTTTTTTCTTCTACCGTTTTATCTTCTTTTTCCGTTATTTCTTCTACGGCTGCTTCTACTACTGTTTCTTCTACCACGGCTTCTTCCTCCACACCGACGTTGAAGTAAGCTTCCAATTCCTGCTCGGCAGAGTTGTTCTCATTTCGTATATCGCGGATAATAACACCGTTTTCTAACAATGCAATACGTGGACAAACGTCCACTGTGTGATTCAGGTTATGGCTGGAAATGATGACGGTGGCTCCGTGCTCTTCATTGTATCTTTTCAGCAAGTGTTTGATTACAGACTGTGAACTGGGGTCAAGGAAGTTGAACGGTTCATCCAGAATCAACAGTTGCGGGTGATGTAGCATAGCGGAGATGATGCCGATTTTCTGCTTGTTTCCGGCAGAATAGTTGCGGATGAATTTTTTCTGCCCCATCACTTCGCCGTTCATGAAGCGTTCGAAGGGAAGCAGGCGTTCGTCTACCTCCTCTTTCTTCAGACCGTACATCTTACCGATGAAGTAGAAGTATTCTTCGGGGGTGAGGTAGTCTATCAGGAAACCGTCGTCTATAAAGGCTCCCGTGAAGTTCTTCCAGTCCTCGCTTTTGCTGACGTCAATGTCATTGATGGTTACATTGCCCCGGTCTGCCTGCAGTAAGTCAAGAATAAGCCGGAAGAGGGTGGTCTTGCCTGCACCGTTGTTGCCTACCAGTCCCAGCATATCGCCTTGCCCGATGGTGTAGTTCTCTATATCTACGGCTTTTTTTGTGCCGAAATTCTTTTGTAAATTGTTGATGCGTATCATGTTAGTGATTGATGTTTAATGATTTCTATTTCTGTCTACTGTCCCTGAAGCCTTCCATATTCTTGTAGCGGCGTTTCATGAGTCGGTGATATACATTCATCAGCCAGAATTTGGAAGTGGCGATGAATGCCACGCCGATGCCGATAAGTATCCAGGGGGTGACCTCTTTGCCAAAGATGGCATTCAGTGCAAAAAGCAGCAGTAAAGGTATGCCGAAAGCACCTCCTGAAATCAGATTCTGCAGACCGGTGCCTATATTCTGCCGGCTGGTCATCTTTGAATTCAGGTCGGTAGTCTTGTTGTTGTAGACTGCCAGTTGGAACAGACAGCAGTATACGGCTCCCGGAATGAATATCAGCCATGCAATGCAACCGAGTACGGATACCTTCCCGGTAACCATACCGGGAATCATCAGAATCGTAGGAATGAGCAATGCAATGCTGTACAGTATGTATTTGGCACGCAGCAGCGAGTAGATAGATTCCTTGCGGCTCATCAGTCCGTCAATGTAATTGCCTTCGTAACCCATCAGTGTGCTGAGGAACATGATGCCGAAGATAATGTAATTATAAAGGACGAAGAAATCTCTCAGACCTCCGTCATACACATCGGAAAAGCTAATGATACTACTGAACATTATCACTACACCGGTGATGGAATAGAGCGAACGCTTACAAATCTTGTTGCGTAGCAATAACTTGAGTTCCAGTCTCATGTATTCGCCTATTTCGCCGTAGCGGTCGAGGAATTTGTATTCGGATACATGTTTTATCCGTGTATCTTCCACTTTGTTCAGTTCATTGTAGATGAGTTTCTGCATCAGGGTGCGGTTGATGAACCACATGAGGGCGATGGCAGCCAGTACACCGATGAATGACAATATATTACCGGTGATGAACCCTTCTCCCAGATTGACAAAACAGTCGAAAAGCGGACTGTTGTCCGGAATGAATAGTGCGGCGGCAATGTCACCATATACTACTACCGGTAATGCCAGCCACCAGATGCGCTCACCCATCAGTGTGCGGCACAACAAGAACCAGTAGTTATTGAATACCATCAGCAGCCAGATGCCAATGCAATAGGTCAGCACACCACTGATTCCATAGAATTTGGTGACGGTGATGATGGAAAACGGAACAAACAGAAACAGCCAGAACAGATTGAAGCCATCCAGTCCGGAACGGATCAGCAGGAAGTCTATAAGACGATTCCGTTTGATGGGAAGCAGTAGGTAGGGCTTCACTTCCTGGGTGGGTGTTTTTTGGAAAGGCAGGCGTATCAGGAAATCCAGCACAAGGACAAATATCAATCCGGAGTTCATTACGTGATAGGCTTCTGTGGCACCACCGTCAAAGGCGAATGCAAAGGTCGTACCGAAGAATATCAGGTAACCGGCCCAGAAGACGAACATGAAGTACATCCAGAATTTTCCGAATTTACTTTTTTCGTACATCGGATTTCGTTTTTCTGCCAGTTTTCCGTGCTTGCGCAAATCTAAGAAAAGACTCATAGTATTTGTATATATAGAGTTTGTATAAAAAAAGCTGCGCTGCCTTTCATCGAACAACGCAGCCTTCTGTGTGTATGGCTCTCTTATTCTTTGTCAGGAGTTTCAGGACTGATCATTGATACCTCAATCTCGTTCTTCTGCTTGAACAAGTCGTCGGTGAACTTCTGGATGTCCTTCACGGTGATGCTGTTGACAATCTGTTCGTAATCCTTTATCGGATTCATACCGGTGAACAGGTATTCGTCAATGCTTCCCAGCCAGTAGCTGTTCTCCTTCAAGTCTTCGGCATGTTTCTTCAGCATGAACTCCTTCACTTTATTCAAGTCTCCTTCCGACGGACCTGCTTTGGCGATGTTGTCGAGTTCTGCAAAGATAATCTGCATCAGCTTTTCTCTTTTTGCCGGAGCGGTTTCGAATACAATCTGCAAGAGAGCCTTTTCTTTCGGATATTTGCTTAATTGGCCGCCTACATATACACCGTAAGTGCCCCCTTCGTCTTCACGTACCTTGGCTGTATAAACCAAGTCGAGAATCTGGCTGGTCATACTCAGCAGGATGTCATTTTTCAGGTCGTACTTGCAGTCACCGTTCAGCAGGACAAAGTTCGACGCTTTGGCAGTTTCCTGCTTCCGTACGAATTCGTTCTTATAAACTCCCTGGCGCATGTCCACTTTATTGTCCTTGAATGTTTCCTTGCGGTTGATGGCAGGCAGTGAACCCAGGTACTCGGCGATGAGTGGTTTCATTTCCTCCACATTCACATTTCCTACAAAGATAAAGGTAAAATCGCTGGCATCTTTGTAGCGGTCTTGATACATGGACAGAATCTTGTCATAATCCATCTTGTCAATCATGTCCGCCTTTATTCTGGCTCTTCTGGGATGGTGCATGTAAATACCGGCCGAGACAGAGTCACTGAACGCCACCTGGGGATTCATTTCCATATTCTGCAAAGCAGCTTTGTTGCGGTTCTTGTAGGATGCGAAGGCATCGTCGTCACGGCGTGGAGCGGTGAACGTCAAGTAAGTGAGCTGCATCATTGTTTCGAAGTCTTTCGGTGAACAGCTGCCATTGACGGTTTCTGTCTTGTCACCGATACCATAGCTGACGGAAGCTTTCTTGCCGGCCAGAACTTTTTCCAGGTCTACGGCACTGAAATTACCCAGACCACCGACACTCACTGCATCCAGTCCGTTGATGTTGATGATTTCCGAGTCGGGGAACAAGGAACTACCGCCTAGGCTGACTCCCTTCATGCGGATTTCGTCTGCCTTGAAATCTGTCTTCTTGATAATGACCTTGACTCCGTTGGAGAGTGTCAGCGTTGTAGTGCCGAATGTATCATCTGTCTGCTCGGATACAATCTTTCCGCCTTTCGGGGCTTCGGCCATCAAAGGTTCATCCGACACCTTGTCTACGTAGGCAGTCAGTTTTTCAGCTTTAATATCTTTCAGAATCTTCTTGATTGCATCTTCTGTCGGCATTTTCAATCCTTCCTTATCCGGACCGAGAATTGCGACTACCTGGTTACTGTCTGTCACGAGGGCTTGCATCATCTGGTTCAGTGCGGCAACCGGAATGGCGGGAGCTATCTGATTGATGATGGCGTATTCGTTTTCGATGCCCGGAATCGGTTCGTTATCGAGGAAATGACGGACATATTCATCCACGTACTCTTCATTCTTGCGTTTGTCACGCTCGTTATAAGCAGATTCCAGTTGGCGCAGATATTCGGCACGGGCACGGTTGTATTCCGTTTCCGTAAAGCCGAATTGGCGGGCGCGTTCTGTTTCGCGCAGGAGAGTGGCTATTCCATTTTCTATGGCATCTTCCTTGCAGACAACGACACCGGTGAAGGCATCTTTGGTTTTGGCAACAAAGAAATCATCGTCATAAGTGGCGGCATATATATAAGGAGGATTGGCGGTCTGTACCAATTCGTTCAGACGCGCATTCAGCATATTGTTGATGAGCGTGGTTGCATAATTCTGTACCAGATAGCCCATGTCGCCTTTCTGCTCGTCAGGAGTGGCTTCGTGCTTGTTGAAGATGAGGGCTTGTACATTGGACTGTTCCTTGTCCTGATAAACCAATACAATAGGCTCCTTGTTGTCGTTTACCGGATAGTACTCGCGTTTGGCAGCATTGGGCTGGGCGGGAATATCAGAAAACATTTTCTTGATTTGGGCTTCGATGGTGTCCACATCTATATCGCCAACTACCACAATACCCTGAAGGTCCGGACGGTACCACTTTTCATAGTAGTCTCTCAAAGTTTGCGGTTTGAAGTTCATAACGACCTCCATCGTTCCGATAGGGAAACAAGTGGCATACTTCGTTCCTTCGAACATGACTGGAAGCATCTTCTCCTGGAAGCGTTGTATGGCGCTCATACGGGTGCGCCATTCTTCGTTGATGACTCCGCGTTCTTTGTCTATTTCCTTCGGGTCCAGGGTCAAATCGTTACTCCAGTCGTGCAGAATCAGCAGGCAGGAGTCGATGGCTCCCGGAGTAGTGACCGGCACATTGGAAATGTTGTATACGGTTTCGTCTACGGAAGTATAGGCGTTCAAGTTCTCACCGAATTTCACCCCGATACGCTCCAGGTATTGCTTCAGTGCATCACCGGGGAAGTGGGTCGTTCCATTGAAACACATGTGTTCCAGGAAGTGGGCAAGGCCGCGCTGGTCGGCTTCTTCCTGAATGGAGCCTACCTTTTGGGCAATGTAAAAGTCGGCCCGGTTTGCAGGCTGGCTGTTCTTGCGGATATAATAGGTCAATCCGTTGTCCAACTTTCCGATACGGACATTTTTGTCGACCGGGATAGGCGGCATTTGCTGTGCAAATACCTGCTGAAAATTGCAGCAAAGAATTAACGCTACAATCCATAAACCACGTAATAGATGTTTCATATTATTATGAATTTAAATTGTTCTTGAACTATCTGTCGGACAGCCCTTGGATAAATCACAACTTCTGTTGTTTTTTTCGGATTCCATTCCGGATAAATGGAATTTATCTGACTGCTTCTCGGATGCGGACCAATTTGGTCAGCAGGTCTTCCAGCAGGTCGAGTTTCAGCATGTTGGCGCCGTCACTCTTGGCTACGGCGGGATTTTCGTGGGTTTCGATGAACAGTCCGTCTACACCTACGGCAACACCGGCTTTGGCTACGGTCTCGATAAGTTGCGGCATACCTCCCGTGACGCCACTGGTCTGGTTGGGCTGTTGCAAGGAGTGGGTTACATCCAGGATGACGGGGAAACCGAAGGTCTGCATTTCGGGGATGCCGCGATAGTCGATGACTAAATCCTGATAACCGAAAGTAGTTCCGCGTTCCGTCAGCATGACGTTCCTATTGCCTGCTTCCACTACTTTATCAGCCGCAAAGCGCATGGCAAGCGGAGAGAGGAACTGCCCTTTCTTGATGTTGATGGTTTTTCCGGTTTTGGCGGCGGCTACAAGCAGGTCTGTCTGCCGGCAGAGGAAGGCGGGAATTTGCAGAATATCCACATATTCGGCAGCCATGGTGGCTTCTTCGGCTGCATGAATGTCGGTCACGGTAGGTACTCCGAAGGTGGTGTGCACTTTTTGCAGTATCTTCAGCGCCTTTTCGTCGCCGATGCCCATAAAGGAATCCAGGCGGGAGCGGTTGGCTTTGCGGTACGACCCTTTGAATACATAGGGGATTTGCAGTTTTTCGGTGATAGTCACGATACGTTCGGCAATGCGCATTGCCATTTCTTCTCCTTCGATGACACATGGACCTGCCAGTAGGAAGAAGTTTCCGGCAGGATTATTCTTTAATTCAATCATAGGTTGTTACTGATTAAGTATTTTCAATTGGGTATAATCAATGTTATTGCTTCATGCAGTACGCTGATGTCCAGTGGAAAATGACGGTCGAGAATACGTCCGTCCAAATCGACAGAGGCATTTTGCGCACGCAGCACTTTTACTTTTTGCGTACGGTAGGGCATCACTACCTTATGGTTCAGAATCCGCCCTTGGATAAGCATCCACAATCCCGACCATAGTTGCAGCAATTCGGGACGGTAAATGACGGAAACATCCAGCCAGCCATTATAGGGCACTGCACTAGGCGCTTGTCCGTATCCCCACGCACTGCCTATGCAGACAGTCATGATGCGTCCGCGTATATGCTCGCCGTTTATCTTGAGATGCATGCGGTACAGCTTCCGTTCGAAGATAATGGATAGCAGTGCCATGAAGTAAGAGAGGAACTTCACTCCCCAGAAACGCTTGCACTGGTCGGTGATTTTCACGATACGGGCTCCCAGGCCTATGTTGATGGCATTGAGAAAGTAGCGTGTCAGATGCTTTTCACCGTCGTAATAATAGCAGGTACCCACGTCTATTTTCCGGCGGCGGTTGTTGATAATGCAATCCACCGCTTTCTTGTAATCCGAACTCATTTCCCAATAGTCGGCAAAGTCATTTCCTATACCATTGGGGATGATGCCGATGGCTATATTCTCCTTGTCCGGTGCATTGGAAAGCATGATGCCGTTAATGACGTCATTCAGTGCGCCGTCACCGCCTACTACAACAATGGTGCGGTAGCCGTTGTTGGCGAGGATGCCTGCCAGACGCTCTACCGAACCGAACCCTTCGGACTGCACATAGTCGTAAGGCACACCTTTGCTGTCCATGTATTCTTTGATTTCTTTCCACCGTTTCTGCACTTTCCGTGTTCCGGCTTTGGGGTTGTATATCACTCCCAACTTTTCGGGTTCTGCACTCATGATTCTATTTACAATTTGACTATTTACTATTTACGATTTAAATCACCCGGTCACTTTATCATTTCATCATCCTTCCAACTTCTTCTTTACAAAAGCTATCTTTTCTTCCATCGGCCACCGGGCATTCATCCAATGGATGGTAAATCCACGCCGTTCCATACGGCGGAACCAGGTCATCTGGCGTTTGGCAAACTGGTGGATGGCTGTTTCCAGTTGCGTGAACATCTCTTCATAGGTCAACTTGCCGATGACATAAAGTGTCAGATACTTGTATTCCAGTCCGTAATAGATGAGGTCATCCGGTTGGATGCCTTGCTCTATCAGACGTCGCACTTCGTCTATCATTCCTTCTTCCAGGCGCTGGTGCAGGCGGCGGGTGATTTTC
>UMIZ01046142.1_pt1 | contig 12063 bp, 5 predicted proteins | sample 1965931 | NCBI WGS metagenome assembly UMIZ01 (sample SAMEA4836137, study PRJEB28245) | human gut metagenome | biome: gut microbiome; material: fecal sample | place: Denmark | collected 2008
CTCGGATAACAAAGGCGGAATTTTCTTTCCGTGGTACCACTTTGTATTATTGTACCTATCGCTAACTACAATCTCTTACCACTGTCTTTTTTAACAGTCTCTTCTGTAACGTGAAGCCCACGTCCCTGCCTACTTTCAAAGTTTTCAAAGCTTTTCAATACTTTTAATCTCTCAAAGCTTTCATTTCAGCGGGATGCTCTAGGGTGATGTCACAAAACACTTTCTACCGTTTCACACCTGCCAACGGCTCTCTGGATTCCAGTTCTCTTTTGTGATGTATCCCTTTCACTGCATTTCCTTTTCTTAATTTATGTTATGTTTTACTCTTTTTTTATTTAAAATACAAGAGTATTTTTGAACATATTTTATAGTTTCGTCGATTTATTTTTGTGCAGTTTTCAGATAATACCTTTTATTTTCTCCAATTTGGCAATTTCATAGCTGTTTTTGAATTTAATTCCAGTCATCTTGTTCTTCTGCTTCCTGCACTTTTTTTAATTTTACTTCTTTTTGTTTTTTATTATTATGACTGTTTCGGATTACAAGCACAACAACCACAATCAGGATAAGCACAGCCAGCGCAATCAGGATTCCCGCCATCTGTCCCAGCTTAGAAGTCTCCTGCTGTGGTGCACTGTTATCTACACTCTGCGCATCCGTTAAATCAAACAGGGTATTTTCTCCCTGCTGATATCTTTTATAACTTTCAAGCGCATAAAGCGTCTGATATCCTGCCATCGCATCTGGTGCATTTTCATTTTCTGCCAGAGAATGAGCCATTCCTCCATTCTCTGTCCGAAACTGTAAGATTCCGTCTAACAGACTGTTTTCCTCTTTTAAGAAACGGGCATCTTCTAATGGATTGATGTCATTACTGCATACTGCAATCAGCGTCCAGTCTGTACTTTCTACACTTTCTACACCCATAGATGGCATTGCTCCATCTGCCTGCTGCTGACTGGAAAGCCAGGAAAATCCATTTTCAATTGCCGTACTTACTTTTTCCTCATCTTTATACGGAGCCAGTGCTGTGAGTGCCATTGCTGTGATATCCACATCGGAATCTCCATCTGTGGAAAGTGAAAATCCTCCATCTTCCTGCTCTTTTTCCAGAATCGCATCCACTAATTTTTCACGATTCCAGACAGCATCTTCCGGTTCTTCATAATCTTTACTGTCTAATGCAAGCAGTGCCCAGATATAACCATTTGCGCCCTGTACTCCAGGATCTTGATTTTCAAACACACAGTCAAAAATCCCATCTTCTACCAGATTGATTTCTTTTTTATCTTTATCTGTGCCAAAAGCAAGGGCATCTCCCCCACAGGCATTTATTGTCAAAATTTCCCGGTAAAAATCTGTCGGATTCATGTGCTGTTCTTCCACTGTTTTTGTAATATCATCTTCATACAGTGTTTCTATCTGTTCCTGCAGTGCACTAAGATAACCATTTTGATTATCCGGCTGTTCCATTCTGCTGACTGTAAATGCAAGCCAGTCTCCTGCTGAAGTTCCCGCACTCTCCAGTACTACGCCATCCAGAAGATTTTTCCCATCAATTCCCATCTGGTCTTTTTCCCAGGAAACAATTCCATCCTGAATGGACTTAATTTCATCCACCTGATACTTCTCGCTGTCTGCCTGTACCGGTACTGCCCCTCCTACAAACAGCACTCCTGTCATAAGCAGAGTAAACATTGATTTTTTCATAAATAAGTTCCTCTTTTTATTTTACACATACTATTTATCAATACTTTAATAAAATTTTCTTTCGTTTCTTTGAGCCAATTACCATGAATCCAATACCTGCAAGCACCAGAATCACAAGTACACCAAGCACCGCACATAAAATCTTTACTACCCTGTAATTTTGTGCTGTCGGTACACTGCTTTTTGCCGTGTTTTCTTCTCCATTCTGCATGCTTACACCGGCATCTCCTTCTTCTCCTGACAAAAGTGCAGTTTCATTTTCTGCCGAAGTTTCTTCTCCATCCGCATTTCCCGTTTGTTCTGTCTTCGCTTCTTGATTCTCTTTTGCGGTCTCCTCGGTTTTCTTTTCCTGTGCCTGTTTTGTATTCTTAGAATCGCCCGATTTTTCTGCTGCATTTCCTGATCCAGTTACATTAGAACTTCCATTTTGTTTCGCATATCCACTCTCATGCGCACCTGCATGGGAATTAGCTGTTTCTCCTGCTGCCGCAGTATTTTTTATCTGGCTGGTTTCATCACTCTTGTTTAAGCCCTGATAAGCGGATTCTGCCTTTTCCAAATCGCTATAATTTTCCACCATTGATTTTTGTCTGTCACTTAAACTATTGTAAGCATTTCGAATTTGCTCAAGCAAAGAACCACTCTCTTTTGTCACCACTCCGATTTGAGAAATCTTTGTGCTGACCTGATGAGCAGCCAGCAAATCAGAATAGTTCTGATAAGCCTCTTCCAACACTGAATAATTGCTGACTAATTCCTGCTGTTCTGCGGTGAGTGCATTATACGCTTCGATTGCACGGGTAATCGCGCCTCCTTTTTCAAGCGTCACTTCTCCGATATTTTTAATTAATTCGATGACCGGACTCGCTAAAATCAGGTTCTGATACGTCGCTTTTGCATTTTGAAGCTGCTTATAATTTGTCACTAATTTCTTTTGATTGTCCGTTAAGGCATCGTATAACTGCTGTGCCTTATAGATGGCATCTTTACTGTTTAAGGTAATTGTTCCGGTCAAAATCGCAGAGATTTCAGCGGAAACTTCCTGTGCCTTTAACTTATCATAAGTCTGTTCCGCACGATTCAGATATTCGGGATGTGCCACAAGGCTCTGCTGTTTTTTTGTGAGCGTATCATAAGCTTTTCTTGCCTGTAAAATCGCATCTTTTTTGTCTATTGTCACAGGTTCAAGTTTATTTATCAGCTCATCCACTGCTGATGCTGCCTTTTTATCAGCTTCATCCACTTCACTTTCTTCTAACAGGCGGGCATATTCTTTTTCTGCCGATTCTAACACATCATAATTGCTGACCTTTGCTTTTAATTCGTCTGATAATTCGTCATAAGCACTTCTTGCAAGATTAATGTAAGTCTTACTCTCTAAATTGACCGTTCCTATCTGATTAATATAAGCTTCTACCGCAGAAATTTTCTCCTGATTTTCTTTCTGGGTTTTCTGCTCATCTGTCTCAAGACGGTCAATTCTGGATTTCACATCGGCAAGTATCTGATTTACTTTTTCAACACTGTCTGCCTGATGCAGATATTTCACTCCATCGGAAACATAAGTTTCAAGCTGGATTTTTTCCGCTTCACGATATGCAGTTTCATCCGCATAATTCTGCAATTCTTCAATCGCCGATGCAATGGCTGATTCTAACTGTTTTTGTTCGGCTTCTTTTAAAGTTTCGATTTCATAAATCTTCTGCTTACTGTCTGTCAGAATTTCATTCATTTCATCCATATTCTTTGCAGACTGTAATTTTTCGACACCTTCTGCTATCAGAGCCGATACCTGTACCCAGTTTTCTTCTGTATATTCCTCTGCTTTTACAAAAGTCTGTAAATCTTTGACTGCCCCTGCACGGAACTCTTCGAGATTTAATTCCCATTTTAAAATCGGAAATCCATCCTGTGTGTTCATATAATCTTTGATAAAATGATTTCCCGATGCAAGCAGTGCATTTAAGAAATTCTCTGTTTTCATCTGATCGGCTTCCAGATATTCCCCGGTACTTGCACTTCCGTTTAATAAACCAACTAACGGAAGGGAGGCATTTGCCGGATTTTTGAGTGCCGTCAGATTCGTATAGGTTCCATCTAACATTGCTCCAAAGAGTGCCCCGATACATTTTCCACTGATATTCAGGTTCACATCTCCAATGTTATAGCAACAGGAAATCTGTGAACCGCCTGAGGCACCGGTCATAACACCAATCAGACCGCCGGCATAAGAATTTGCCAGTACATCTCCGGTATTATAGTTGGATGTCACTGCGCCATTACTTCCACTCATACGTCCAACCAGTCCGCCTGCACAAAACTCTGCTTCAACACTGCCACGGTTGACACTCTGGCGAACACTTACAGAATTTGCCATATCTCCAATAATTCCTCCGGCATAGAACTGGATTCCTCCGGCACTTTCCAGACTGACATTTCCTTTATTTGAGCACTGGTTCACCCACATCTTATCTGCATAACCGACAATTCCTCCGACTGCTGAACGGTGACGTTTTGCATTTTTCACCTGAATCTGCATTTCACTGTGACAGTTTCGGATATAATTTCGCTGACTTTCATTTTTTCCGTGCATGTATGCCACAATTCCACCGGCATAAGCAATTTTTTCGCTGCATTCAATGCTTCCCTTTACGGTAAGATTTTCAATGCTTTGCTTTTCGTCGCCATATACGATACCAAACAGACCAGCGTATGTGTCGCCGCTTTCGATTCTAAGCCCACGCACAACATGATCCTGTCCATCAAAACTTCCGGTGTATGGAATCTTAGAACTGCTTCCGATTGGTGTCCAGTTGTGATTTCCGAGATTGATATCATCGCACAGTTTTGCATTTGCTTTCGCCCCTGTTATGCCGGAATTTACCAGTTGTGCAAACCAGGCAAGCTCCGCACCGTTTGAAATCTGATAGTATCCTTCTGCAAATTTCGGTTCTTTTGTGCTCTTTCCGTCCCATGCACCTTCCTGCGGAATATTATTTAAAATCTCATCGATTTGTTTCTTTGCCTCAGCAAGGGCAGAAGCGACTTCTTTGCTGGTTTTCGCCGACTGAATCTGTTTTTCTCTGTCTGCTTTTACTGTTTCGATTTTATTTTTCCAGGTTTCATCAACCGTAACATCCGAAGCATAATTTTTCAGTTCTTCGATTGCAGACGCTTTGATTTCTCCTAACTTTGCACTTTCGGTATACTCGATGGACAATTCATTCAAACGATCTTTCGCAGTTTTTAATAACGCTTCGACATCGGCAATGGTCAGGGCATTTTCGATTTCATCTTCAAATTGTTCTTCTGTCTGTTTTAGCTCGGCAATCTGTTCCTCACTCCATTTTTCACTGCCCTGTAAGAGTTCTTCCTGATACTGTGCAAGCTCTAAAATTGCATTATTTCTTGCCTCTAACAATTTGGAATCGACTTCCGAACCAGGTTTGATTTTTTGAAGTGCTTCTCTTGCCTCTTTCATGACGCTGTCCAAATCATCCTGAGTCACAACCGAATCAATTTTCTCTAAATAATTTTCCACTGTCTGTTCGATTAAAATATAAGTTGTTCCATATTTCTTCTTATTTTCCTCGTTTTGCCAGCCCTGTAATTCTTCAATTGCAGAATCAATTTTGCTCTTTAAATCCGTCGTCTGTTCCTCAAAAGCCAGTTTAGGATATCCGCCTCCCGCATCAAAAATACTTGCTTTGATAAAAGCAGAACCAAGTTTCGTTATCATTTTCTGGCTTTTCATTGTTTTTTCGATATAAAGACCCGTCTCGTCAATAATTTCTGTCGTTTTATCTTCTTTAAAAGAGTATAAATCCAGATTGTAGGAAGAATCAGCTCGAAGTGCATACACGCGTCCGATTTTTCCACTTTTAAAAATACCGATAATTGCGCCTCTGTATTCAAAGGTTTTATTCGTATAGATTGCAATGTTATAGGCATTTTTAATGACTGGCTGTGCCGGATTCTCTTCTTCTTTGGTATCGGCATAACCCAGTTTACCGACGATTCCTCCGACAATTGTTCCCGTATAGGAAACCAATCCTCCAAGTTCTCCCTGATTGTAAACATTTTGAATCAGACATTCTTTTACCGTTCCATCTGCATAGACACTGCTTTCATTGACACCACCGGCAATTCCTCCAATCGTATCCACTCCGCTGATTTTTGCTTTATTGTAACAATTCTGCACCGCCGCGCCCTGATAGACTCCTCCGGCAATTCCTCCAACCGAATAATACCCCTGCACTGCTTCTTTATTTTCGCAGTAACGAATGACTGCATTTGGTCCGACTTCCATTCCGGCAATTCCACCGATGTTATGCTGTGCAAATCTTACCTTGGTAGAAAGCGTTCCATTATTGACACAACGTCTGACTGTTCCAGAACAGATTCCGACAATTCCACCTGCATTACGACGAAGGGCTTCTCCTGCCATCGTGGTTTCCGTATAGTTGGTACAGCCGGATATGGTTCCGCTTTTTAAATAACCGGCAATTCCTCCGCTTCCGATATAGAGTTTTTCATACTTTCCCTCGGTCTTATAAGCCGCATAATTATTATGAACTTCTCCGGATACTTTTACATTGGAAATGGTTCCGCCATCAACAACACCAAATAATCCGGCATAACGCACGTCTGGATTTTCTTCTGAAATCTCGGCATCTAAAAAGTATACCGTATATCCATTTCCGTTAAATGTTCCTTTATAGGCATGTTCGGCAGTATCGCCAATCATCAGCCATTTATTTTGAGACGTTCCATCACCCAGATAAATTTTATCCGTCAGTTCTCCGTTTATCGAACTTGCGCCGTCATTTACTTTCTTTGCAAACCACGCAAGCTCTGCTCCGTTTGAAATCTGATACGTTCCATTTTCATCGGTTTTTGGAACTTCGGTTGTCTCTCCATCCCAGGCATTCATAATTTTTGCCGCCTGTACTTCTCTTTGTCCCATGACAGGAACCAGAGTCATACTAACTGCCAGGGCAAGTACCCATGCCAGCAGTTTCTTTCCATAACTTTTCTTTTTCATTTTGATTCCACCTTACAGGAAATAAATAAATTTCAACTGGAATCGTTCCAGCCATCCTGCTTCTTTGTAAACTTTTTCCCAGACCTTATTCTTAAATTCCATAACAAAATCTCTCTGTTCTTTTGCTATGCTGTGGCTGCTGTAAACGGCTTCCTGTCTGATATCTACCACCTTGGTATATTCTGTTTTCATTTCTTCATCAAACAAGCTTTCTATCTGACTTCCATAACGATACAAAGAAGCATTTCGCACTTTCAAACCAAAGACTGCTAAAATATTCATGGTATATTCAAACAATGCATTGACTGCCTGATTATAATCTTCACTATCAAATAATTGTTTTATCTTCTGACAGCGAATCCGCTCACGGATGATTTTTACAATAATTAAAATCAAAAACAAGGTAATCAGTACAATCAAGATACCAAGAAGCATTTCCAGTATCAAAATCCAGTCAATCTCATCTTCCTCTTCCTCCGGTTGTTCTTCGTCTTCAAGATTATCCTGTTCATCCTGCTGTTCCTGCTCGTCATCTGCTCCGATACCCGAAGTAATTCCCGAGATATCCTGATAATCTTCTGCGGTCTCCATAATTCCAAGATAGGAAGGAGTCGATTCAAATGGAAGCCAGCCAACTCCATCCTGATAATATTCCACCCATGCATGTGCATGCGTTCCATCTACGGTATAAGACTCTCCGGCTTTCATACTTTTGACATCGTCCGGTGTAATCACATACCCCTCGACATATCTTGCCGGAATTTTATAATACCGAAACATCAATGCTGCCGCTGTCGCATAATGCACAGAATAACCTTTTTTGGTATTTTCAAGAAAATTCGTTAAAAAATCCAAATCTCCGGTTTCTTTTTTGATTTCTTCACTGTAAGTACAGCGGGAACTCAACACATATAAAATATTCTGTTTCGCCTTTGTATAATCAAAATGAGTACTGCCATTTGCAAGGGTATACTCTCCAAGTATCTCTTTTAATTCTGTCTCAACAGACTCTGGAAGTTCCAAATCGGTCTCATAGACATATTGATTATAAAATGCTTCTTTTTCACTGTACGCTTTTCCCTCTTCATCCAGATTTTCTGTATCTGCAAGTTTTGCGGTAAGAGACGGATATTTTTTAATCTGATTTTCCAGTGCCGTATAAGTATATTCTCGCTGTCCCTTTAAGCCTTTCGCAACAACACCTTCATCTCCGATTCGATTTTTATCAGGCGTTGTTCCGGTAAGTTCATAAGGTGTGTACAGATAACGGCTGTCCTCTTTTAAGTTTTTTATGGTGACAGTATTTTCCGGTTCTTCTTTTGTCGTCTCATCTAAGGCTAAAGATGCAAGCGGTAAGGTTTCCTGTCCGAAAAATCCATCCTGATGCAGCCAATAAAATAAATCCGAAGCATGATAAAGCACTTTTTTATCGGTTGTTTCCCAGCCATGTTTATTGTAAACACTGCCGGTGTATCCTCTTAAATAATAAGACTGTGGGTCGCTCATTGTCACTTCAAGCACCGCATCATCTTTTAATTTCAAAGAAGAAAGTCCTTCAAAATCTCCTTTTGGCATCGCATCATAACTTCCACCATACCGCCAGTCTTCTATTTTTTCTTTTATCGAAGCTTCTAACTTGCTGACTGTTTCATTTTTGGAGTATTCTTTTTCGGGCACAAGCAGCATGAAAATAAGTGTTGCAAACAAAATCATACCTGCTGTAAAACAGGCACTTTCTATTTTTAAGGCACTTTCTTTGCTTCCGGTTTCCTCTTTTCGATGCATCCGAAACCATATCAATAACAATGCACCTGAAAATACAACATTGAAAACAAACGATGGACCAAATCCGAGCACAATCTGTAAAGTTATCCACATAAGTCCAATCAGACCGGTTATCCACCGGTTTTCCATCTTGATAAATACGGTACTTATCTTTTCGATAACCACAACCAATACCGCCATCGTAACCGAAAGTTTCCACTTGTCTGACAGATCTCCATCTGATACCAGATACTGCGGATAAATATAAGGAAGGTGCTGTTTGATTTCATCTAAAATCTGGTTTAAAAACAGATTCCATCCATCCAGTATCGTTTTATGAAAGAGGAGAAGCACCAGTATCAGCACCAAACCTTCTGCAAGCAGTGCATATTTTTTCAGTTTTCCTTTCCACTCAGCTTCAAAAGAAAGATACACCGCAAACACAATTCCTGCAATGGCAGGCAGTGCATTTACCTTTATTCCAAACATGTTGCAGACGGCGATGCCTGTCAGCATTGCAAATATCCACACCAGCAGTCCGTCTATGAAATTTTCTATTCTTTTTTGTTTTTGATTTTTTTCTGTCTGTACAGCAACAAGCATAATTCCTGTACTGTTTTTTTGATTTTTTTTCATGAATCGAACCACCTATAATTTTTTCTCTTGCTTGCGGAATTTTTCACCTATATTTCAAGATATGAGAGTTCCGCTTCGGCATTTTCTGTCGATACGGAAATCACATGCGCACCTTCATCTATAAATTCACCTCTCGGCTCTTTCTCACAAATCACTTCCGTCACCAGACACCGTTCTGCCAAAGCCGAGGCATCTGCCGTCAGATATGGAGTGAATAGCACCAGATGTGCAAACTCACACTGTTCTCTCTGTTCCATGTAATGACCGAGAACCGAAGTTCCATCTTCTCCCGGAACCGCTGAAAGAAGTTCCGGAAGTATCATTGTAAATTCTTCCAGACTGTCAATTTCCGCACTGCTGTAAGTCTGCTCTTTATGGTTATACCAGCCAATACTATGTACAATCTGCTGTTCACACATTTCCTGTGAAACCGATACCAGACATTCTACCAGCTTTTCCATCTGCGATGGAAATTCTTCGCTTTTTTCCGGATATCCGGTCTCTAGTAAAAGTAAAATGGTATTCTGCACCGGGAGTCCATAATCTCTTACGATTAATCCATCTAATTTTTCTGAAAGTTTCCAATGTATCTGATGAATGTGGTCACCTGCACGATATTCTCTGACTGCAAATGTTTCACTTGGGTCAAATCCGGCTTTGCTCATGGAATATTCTTCGGCATCCAGCACTGCATTTTCCCCATAAACCACTTCCACCTGAAGTCCAAAAGTATTCGGAGTAATCAATGTCATTTTTTCAGAAGCTGCTGGAATTTTTGTTTTTCTAAGTCCAAAATAATCCAGTACCAAAAATCCTTCTAAGCTCAGACAAAGTTTTCCGCAGTGCCTGCTTTTTAATTGTAACTGCTGAAGTGTTTCTGTTTTTGCGGGAGCAGAAGCTAAAATCTCATACTCTTCTGCCTCTCCTGTCAGCAGGTTTTCGCATTTTATCTTTGCAATTATTCTGTCAAAGGGGAACAAACCTGTATTCTTAATCTTTAACATGGCTGTCATGTCTTTTTGTTTTTCACCCAAATTGTCTATGCCTAAAGTTCCGAAAAGTTTTTTTGCACAAATCTCTGCCCCTATCATCTCAACAACCGGAAGCACCAGTGAAATTGCCAACAGCCACAGCCCTGCATAACTATCTGTAAATACATAAAACAACACGCATAAAATCAGTTCGAGTCCCCATAGAATCCTTGATTTTGCCATAGTCTCTCCTATCGACCGTTATCCGGCGATTTTGTCTGTTTTAAAACTTCTATTAAAACATCCGAAGCCGAAAGTGCTGCAATTTTTGCCTTTGGATTTAAAATGATACGATGCGCACAGACGTCCAAAAAGACTTTCTGCACATCTTCCGGGGTAACATAATCTCTTCCCTGTACATAAGCTCTTGCCTTGGCAAGTCTGGTCACCGCAAGTGCACCTCGAGGACTGACTCCTAAGCGAATCATCTCCTGTTCTCTGGTATTCATTGCCAGAGAGGTAACATATTCTAAAATTTTATCTTCAATGTAAATCTGTGTGACTTCATCCTGCATTTTTAAAATTTCATCGGTTGATGTCACTTGCTCTGCCTTATCGAGCGGATTCTCTGTCTGACGGTCACGCAGGATATTGACCTGACTTTGAAAATCCGGATATCCCATTTCCATACGAATCATAAAACGGTCTAATTGTGCCTGTGGCAGCAGCTGAGTTCCTGCAGAACCAACCGGATTCTGGGTTGCAAGTACCACAAACGGTTTTGGCAATTCATGTGTCTCTCCATCTACTGTCACCTGTCCCTCCTCCATAACTTCCAGAAGCGCAGACTGCGTCTTACTGGAAGTACGGTTAATTTCATCCGCAAGCAAAAGATTTGTCATAACCACACCTGGCTTATATTCAAATGTTCCACTTTCTTTATTATACATTGAAAATCCAATGATGTCAGACGGCACAACATCCGGTGTAAACTGGATTCGATGATAATCCAGACCTAATACTTTAGAGCATGCAAGTGCCAGCGTGGTCTTTCCCACCCCAGGTACGTCATCCAACAAAATATGACCCCTTGATAAAATTGCCATCAATGTCTTTTCCAGCACCGCTTCTTTTCCCACGATGATTTTATTTAATTCTTTCAGAATTTCTTCTGTTTTTGTATTCATCTATTCCTGCCTCTCTTTTCCTGATTCTTTATTTTTCTGTTTCTTTTACCATTCTTTGCCATAATTACCCTGAACATTTCCGTATACACCTTCATTTCCATACTGACCGATATCCTTTCCGCCTGCCAGGGTGTAACGGACACGGATTTCGTCTCCATCAGAAAGATTTCTGCTTGCCATTCCGGTTCCGACGTAATAATTATTGACGCAAACCATCCAGCCTGACCATTGTGCAAAATCTTTTTCCCATAAGGCATCGGTCTGATAGCTTCCGGTCCAGCCCATTCCATCCTCAATAATCATCTGTTTCAACTCATCCGGTACATGAAGACCATTTGTCATTCCCGGCTTTTTGATTCCGGCAAGATAATAACTGTTGTCCACACTGCCTGTAATCATAGAAGTGAAATTATATTCAGCAAGCTGTTGTTCGACTAGCTGTGCCAGCGTGGTGTTTCCATCTATTGTTACTTCATGACGTGGAATCAACATTCCAAGACCGACCGTTCCGGCTTCTAACTGGAAGGTAACGGTAATCTGAGACGGATTATAAAGTACCGTATAGGTCTTCGTCGTCTCATACTGCTGATTATCTTTTACAGAAATGACAACTTCATTTTCGCCCTGCTGTAGATGCAGGAGATATTCATAAGCAGTTCCGGAACGGCCACGATATTCTACTTCTTCTCCATTGACGTAAATGTGCATGTTGTCTGCACTTAATGTACCACCGCCACCACTGACTTCTTTT
>UMIZ01005879.1_pt1 | contig 11986 bp, 17 predicted proteins | sample 1965931 | NCBI WGS metagenome assembly UMIZ01 (sample SAMEA4836137, study PRJEB28245) | human gut metagenome | biome: gut microbiome; material: fecal sample | place: Denmark | collected 2008
CCGCATTCGCTCCTATTTTTACATTGTTTCCTATTTTTATTGGTCCAAGCACTTTGCTTCCAGAACCTACCATTACATTATTTCCTATATCTGGATGTCTTTTGTATTTGTCTTTTCCGGTTCCTCCGAGTGTACTATTGTGGTATATTGTACAATCATTTCCTATTGTTGCAGTTTCTCCGATTACTACCCCCATTCCATGGTCAATTAATAGTCTTCTTCCAATTTTTGCACCAGGATGTATTTCTATTCCTGTTATATGCCTTGCAATTTGTGATATTAATCTTGCTAAAAAATATAGTTTCTTATTGTATAAAAAATGTGCTATTCTATGGAAAACTATTGCGTGAAAACCTGGATACAGAATTATTGCTTCTAACACGTTTCTACATGCTGGATCTTTTTCTTTTATATTTTTTGCATCTTCATATAAACTTTTTATGATATTTTTCATTTACATCACCTATTATATTGTATGATGTTCGTTTTTGGACTGTTCTTTTGCGTACATCATTGAAAAATGCCTCTTTTAAGAGGACATTTTCTATTTTCCTATAAATATTTGAACATACACTTTTCCATATTTATTGCTTTTTATAACACCTATTCCTGTATAGTTAAAAGAAGAATTTAAAATATTTGCCTTATGTCCAGATGAATTCATCCAGGCTGTAACGGCTGCACTATTACTTGAATTTCCTGCAATATTTTCTCCGGCAGTTTTATATGATACTTTAAAACTATTCAACATATCAAATGGAGAACCGTAAGTTGGTGAATTATGTGAGAAGTAATTATTGTCTACCATATCTTTTGCTTTTATTCTTGCAACATTTAAAACTTCAGAATCCATTTTTAATGCAGTTAATCCATTATTAGTTCTTTGCTTGTTTATTAAATCAAAAACTTCCTTTTCATCACTACTCATTGTACTTGTGTTTGTTGTGTTTCCAGAACTTGAACTACCTGAACTTGTGCTTCCTGATGTCGTTCCACCACTTGAGTTTGGATAAATTGCTTTTACATATTTTTTGCTTACTGCTCCTACATAATCACCTTCAACCTGAACGATATACCAATCTCCAACTCCTGCAAATACTCTTATGTATTCATTTTTCTTGACTGTTGCTACTATATTGTAATTAACACCTGGGCCACTTCTAACATTTAAAATTGTTGCTGTTACTAATCCCGTTGAAAAATCAACTTTGTAGTAATGCTGCATTCCAAATGATTGCGTAAATATACATATTACCATAACAAACAATATTGCACTGCTTATTTTGAATATTGTTTTCTTTCTTATACTAATAATTTTCATACAACATCCCCTTTCTATATAATGTCTATACGTATTGTTTGTCTTTTATGTCATTTTATGTCCTTTGGGTGACTGTTCTTAAAAGGTCTTCTTAATTTTTTCTTACTCCTTCTATGTGTATGAATCTTATTTTTTCATAATTATATTCTAATATTCTTTTATTAAATGAATCAAATGTATGTGAACTAATAAATACTTGATTTAAATCTGTGTTATCTTCTATTTTTACTATGACTAAACTATGTGAGAATTTATCTCCATCAAATGAAAGTTGTGCTATATCTCCTAATGCAATTTTATCCTGTCCTACTTCATTTCCATATGGACCTACTGATTTATTTTTAGTCAAAAAATTGTGTAAGAATTCTACACCACTCCATGATGGTGATTTGTTGTTTCCGTTAATATAATACCATCCATTTTGTTTTGAATAGTTCATTACTTTTGAGCCTGCATATATGCATTGTGACACAAAACTTGTGCAGTCTCCTCCTACATTATCAAAATTATAATATTGTGGGTTTCTTCCATATGCCCATTTTCTGGCATATTCGATGACATTATTTCTATTGTAAGGTATTTCTTTCATATATTGCATCCTTCTTATTTGAAAATGTCCTTTTTGATGGCAAATGTCTCTCCAAAAAGCCAAAAGAATACTAATAGTATTTTAGTATTCTTCTATTTTTACATAAACTTTATCTTCTATGGCATATTTCTTTTCTACTTCTAATTTTGTAATTTGATTATCATCCTTAAAGGCAAATTTGTTCATACTGTCTAAAATTGCTTTTACAATGTTGTCTATATCTGGTTTTTTGGTTGGACTTATATTGTTTTCTAACATTTCGTTTATGTCTGATTTTTTGGTTGTTTTTGGTATTGAAAAATATGCTATTATATTTACTTTTATTCTTCCTTCTAAGGCTTTAAATCGTGGATATTTTAGTAAAAAATATTGTTCTACTAATGCTTCGTAGTCTTTTGTTCTTGTTGGCGTGTAGACTACTCCTGTGTATGAGTTTAGTCTCGGTCTTCCTTTTCCTATTACTTTTCCTGGTACTTCAAATTCGTATATCATTTGTTTTCTCCTTGTATTATATTAAATTTTCTGGGTTTAGTGCTTGTAATTCTGGTAATACAAATATTCCATCTTTTCTGATTAGGGAATCATCAAAATATATTTCTCCTCCGCCATATTCTTTTCTTTGAATATTTACTATATCCCAATGAATACTTGATCTATTTCCATTGTCACTTTCTTCTAGTGCATCTCCTGGTGTAAAGTGAAAACTTCCTTTTATTTTTTCGTCAAATAGTGTGTCTCCAATTGGTCTTTCTACATATGGATTTAGTCCAAATGCAAATTCGCCAATATAACGTGCACCATCATCAGTGTCTAATATTTTATTTATCATTTCCGTATTATTTGCTGTTGCTTTTACTATTTTTCCATTTTCAAATTCAAATCTTATATTATTGAATGTATATCCATTATATGTTGTTTCAGTATTGTATGTGATAAATCCATTTACACTTTCTTTTACAGGAGCGGATGCTACTTCTCCGTCTGGAATATTGAATGTTCCCATGTATTTTTCTGCTGATATTCCTTTTATGCTAAATGTTAAATCTGTACCAGGTCCTACTATATGTACTTTATCTGTTTTATTCATTAAATCTTTTAAATTATCCATTGCTTTTGACATTTTTGAATAGTCTAAATTACATACATTGAAATAAAAATCTTCAAATTCTTCTAATGTCATTTTGCTCATTTGTGCCATCGAATTATTTGGATATCTTAATATACACCACTTTGTTCTTTTTACTCTTTCTTCAAAGTGTACGGGTACTGTGTAATATTTGTTGTACATATTCATTATTTTGCTATCTATTTTTGATAATTCTGATGTGTTTGATGATGCTCTTATTCCTATATATGCGTCCATATCTTTCATTCTTGTTTCATCGTGTTTTCCATATAGTTTGATTTGTTCTTCTGTTGCGTTTTCTAACATTATCCTTAATAGTTCGTAATTTACTATGTTGAAATATGGTTTTGCTTTCATTTGTTCTGCTTGTCTCATAAGTTCTTTTGCTAATGGTATCCCGTCTTCTCCTAATACCTCTATTAGTATGTTGTCGTTTTCTTTTAAGTCTATTGAGTATGTTAATAAATTGTGTGCTAATTTTTCTATTCTTATATCTTTCATTTTTATTTTCCCTTCCGTTTTTTTGATATTCTATCACATAAATTTAGAAATTAAAAGTCCTTTTTATTCAAAAAGTCGTTAGAAAAATGTGTATGCTATGTTCAAAAGTCCTTCATAAAATGTGTAAGTTCTTTTGAAAAGTCATTAGAAAAATGTGAGAAAATTCAAAAAAGTCCTTTGGTTTTTGTGTAAATATAGACACTATGTTTTTTGTCATAGTGTCTATTTCATTCTAAATTTTTCATCCATTGTTTTTCTTCCTTTTTTATATAATTTATATTTCAACTAAATATTCTTTTAAAAATTCTACAACTCCATTTTCATTATTTGTTCTAGAAGTAATATAATCGGCTTGTTCTTTAACTTCTGGCAAAGCATTTTTCATAGCAACACCAACACCACACTTTTTAAGCATATCAACATCATTTAAGCCATCGCCAAATGCAATAATATTTTCATTTAAAATTCCTTCTAATTTTGCAACTTCAGCTATTCCTTTGTATTTTTCAACACCTTTTTGAGCGATTTCTAGCCATTTAACTTCACCAAAACTATCTTGCATAATTTCTACTTTTAACATTGGAAATTTTTTTGTAAATATTTTTAAATATTCTTCTACAAATTCATTATTAATAAATGATACTGATACATGTATTATTTCGTTTATATTCTCTAAAAATTCAGTTATATTAACTGTTTGGTCATAATGGTGTATCTTATTTCTATCACATATATTTATAGTCATAAATTTGTCTTTATCATAATACGAAGCAATATTCTCTACAATTTCATTTGACAATGCTAGCGCATATACTTCTTTCCACTCTTTGTTTATTTCATTATTTTTAAAAACGGCTGCTCCTGCGTCACTAACAATATAATTTGTAAACTCTGCTCCATCTGTTCCAACAAGCGCTCTGTTTAAAATTCTTCCTGTTGCTATTGTTATTATATATCCTTTTTCTTTTAATTTTTGTAAATGTACTTTGGTTGCTTCACTTACTATTCCGTCACTGTTTAATAGTGTTCCATCTAAATCTATCGCAATCAATTTTTTGTCCATTGTAATCTTCTTCCTTTTCTAATTTTGATAATATTATTTTTCCATTTTATTTAATAATTATTCTATAATTCATATATATTGGCTTTTAGAATTATTTTTTGTATTTTTGTTTTATCATCTAATGAAATATTCCATCTGCTTCCTGCAATACTTCTTTTAATTTTGTCTTCTTTAGTAGGAGCTCCTAATAATTTGTTGAGCTGTTTTTGCAAATTCACTTTGTTTGTATATATTGATAGCATATTTTCACTATATAATACATTTATTGTTGTTTCTGTTTCTGATTTGTTTGGTTCCTTGTATATTTTTTCCATAATTTGCTCCCATTGCTAAAATTTTCATTCTACTTAAGAAAATGCCTTTTGCACATATTCTATATTTTTCTTTTGTTTTATATTTTATCGCTAAAATATGTACTTGTTTCTTGTAAATCTTCAAAATTATGTTGTCTTAAAATTTCATATGTAATAATTGCAACAGAATTTGACAAATTCAATGACCTTAAAGTTGGTAACATTGGTATTCTTATTGTTTTTTCGTCTAAATATTTTTCTAGTAAAGGTTCTGGTAATCCTTTTGTTTCTTTTCCATATAATACAAATACTTCGTCCATTGTTGAATAGTCTATGTCTGTATATTTTGTAGTTCCTTTTGTTGTTGCAAAAAACATATTGTTTTCTTCTGGTTTGTATTTATTTAAAAAATCTTCTAATGATTTATGTTCTTCTATGTCTAACTTGTCCCAATAGTCTAGCCCTGCTCTTTTTACTGATTTTTCGTCTATTTTGAATCCTAGTGGGTGCACTAAGTGTAGTTTGGCTCCTGTTATTGCACATGTTCTTGCTATATTCCCAGTATTTTGTGGTATTTCTGGTTCTACCATTACTATATTTAATTTCATTTTTATTACCTTCTTTTTATTTTAAATTATACATTATTGTTTTCACATTTTATCATAAAAATTTTAAAAAAGAAAGCGTTTTGCTTTCTAAATTTGTTGTCTTTAGTTCCTGTTTTTATTTGTTATTATCTTAATCTTTTTCAATAAAAAATTTATTGACTGTACTTATAAATAAAATCAAATAAGAAATTGATACTAAAAAACCACCTAAAACATCACTTGTATAATGAACACCTAAATAAATCCTACTTACACCGATGGTACAAATCAAAATGCTCAAAAGTACAATTGAAATCCATTTAACATATCTATTTTCTACATATTTATAAATTAAATATATTAGATATCCATAAAACGCCATACTTACCATAGAATGACCTGATGGAAAACTGTAGCCTGTTTCTTCGATTATTCTAAATTCTGTAGGTCGTGGCCTTTGTAATATTCTTTTTAATAGTTGATTTAATACCGTAATTATTACCAAATTTGAAAATATAGATAGCCCTATTTTTTTATTTTTTATTAATATAACTAATATTACTGTTAATGTAATTAAAAATATCGCACCGCCAAAGTTTGTGATAAATTTGGCTATTGGTGTTGCAAAGTCTGATATTAAAAATGTTGATATTATTTTGTAGCCAATTATATCTCCGTTCATTATTTCTTTATTGAATACATCTTCTGCTAATGCTAGAAATCCGATTAATGCTATAAATAACACAAGCCATTTAAAGTTTTTCTTTGTAATTTCTTTTATTTTTTCTTTCATTTTTATATAATTTCCTCCTAATAATTTCTTTATATATTAATTAGACTTTCTGAAAAAATTAATGTGAATGTAGAGCCTTTACCTTGTTTGCTTTCTAATTATAATAGCATATATTGAACCAATCATCAATCCTATTATTAAATAAATTGTTTGTGATCTGTATTTTTCTAATGCTTTTTTAACTGCTTTTATAATAAGTGCAATTCCTGCTATAATTCCTAACCCAAATACAAATAGTACTGGTATATATGATAAATTGAAATGTAATGTTTCTTTTATTCCTGTGATAATTGGCATGTATAATCCAAAAATTAAAAGTAGTGTTGAGCCTGATATTCCCGGTAGTATCATTGCTGATATTGCTATCATTCCTGCTATAAATACATAAATTAATAGTCCTATATTTGGGCTTGTTATGTCTATGTTTGCTCCACTTCCTGTTTGTGGGTTAAAATATGTTATTGCAGATACTATGATTATTCCTATAAGTGTAAATATTAAGTTTTTGTATTTTCCTTTTACATTTTCTTTTTCTTCTTTTATTATCAATGGTATGGCAAATATAATGAATCCGATAAATAGTGAACTTACTTGATATATGTGTGTTTCAAATAAATTTGACAATATAAGTGATGCTATTGCCATTCCTATAACCCATCCAATTCTTTTTCAAAATGCATATCTGATTGAAAATTTGTATTTTTTTCAATTTTGATGCTTTTTATGTTGATATTCTACTTCTTGTTGTTTAATTTTTGATTAAAGAAAGGTTAAAATTTGGTTAAAAAAATAATGAGTCTTTAATGCTCATTATGCTTTTGATTTTTATAATAAATGTTATATAAAAAATTATCCTAATTTGTTCCATTGTTATTGGTTAATCTCTTAAATTTTTTTAATATTATATCTCCAGCAAAAAAACTGGAGATATATTGCAAAAATTATTAAATTTTTTACATAGTCTCAATAGAAACTTTGACATTATTCATGTCTCTGACAATATAAGTTGTAGTAGTTTTATAACTAATACTCTTATCGCTTATTTGTTTGTCCAAATCATACTTATTGGCTATCATTGTGATGCGGTCTGGAATTGTAATTCCCTTTTGCATCTTAGACTTTCTAGATGCTTTTTCTCTTTCCTGAAGTTGTTTATATATGACTTCAAAATTAGGATTAATTACAATTAATATAATGTTTTTAAATGTTTTTTTCATTTCAATTATACATTCTATTCTTTTGTCAAAAGAATAACCAATAGAGTCAAGTACTGTATATGATTTTTCTTTACTATATTTTTTTATCATTTCGGTTATTGTATCTAATGTTCTAATACATATATCCTCATAGTCTTGTGAATCTATCATATCTTTTTTTCCTGACTTTTTGAATTCCTCCCAAAAAATTTCATCATTACAAATAATATTTTCTTTATCAAAATATTGATTAGTAAAAAAAGTTTTTCCAGCCCCTTGTACTCCTGCCATGATAACTATTGTATCTTTTGGAATCCGAATGTCTGTTGCATTGTCTATTAATTTCATATTGATACCTCCATAAAATAAAATTTACATAATTTTATCATATTTGATATGAAACTGCAAGTAATTTATATCATTATATCTGCAATATTATTTGATTAAAACACTAAAATATAAATTCATCATTGCCATTCAAAATAATAATATTTTCCATAGTTATTTTTTCTAGTTCTTTTCTAGTTGAATCATCCATATGTGTAGTATAAAATATACAATTTGAGTATCTTTTTGCTAATTCCGTTAAATTATCTATCCCCATGTGTGATTTTTTTCCCTTTATAGAGTTGCAATCGCATATCAAATGTCTGCATTTTTTTGCCATTATTTCAATATTATCACAAATTCCTGAATCACCAGTAAATCCAACATACAAATCATTTTTATTAAAAATATATCCATATGCTTCTATTCCATCTTCATGTTCTAAAAGATTTTTCTCTATTTCATAATCATTAATTCTAAACTTTTTATCATAATTATATTTAAAATAATTGTTGATTTTTTTTACTTTGTTAGGAAAGGCTAATTTAGTAATATTATAAATTTTTTCATTCCCCGTACTATCGCAATAAATGCTTGAGCATATAGCATTATCAAAAATTTTGTTTAATAGCAAAAAAGGCATGTCCAAATAATGATCTCCATGAAAGTGCGTAATTAATATTTCGCTTATTTTGCTAGGCTCTATACCTATGTTTTTTAAAGTTTTACATGTACCATTTGGAATATCTATTAGTATCTTGTCATCAACTAAATAACTTGCACTATTATACTTGGAAAAAATATTTCCGGACCCTAAGATTTTCAATTTCATTTTTAATCATTCCTCCTAAAAACAATTTACTATTTATTGCTATGATTATACCAAAAAGAACTACTATATTTCAAGTAGTTCTCTAACAATAAAATGGGATGTTTATAACCAATTTTTAATTTTATCTTTTGAATTTTTGACTGATGCTCCTCGAATTGCAATTCCATCATCTAAAACATTTGCACCTTTACATACTCTTTTTATTTGTGATGGAATAGAGCCCAACCCAGAACCTTCAGGTGTTGTAAATACTCTAACTATTTTACCAGTAAAGTCTAATTTTTCCAATTGTGTTATCATTTCTTGTGAAATTATTCCCCAATATTTCTGGTGCTCCAATATAAATTACTTCATAATTGTGATATATCCTCTATCTATCTTTTTAATTCTGGTCTTTCGTTTCTTTGTTGTCTTTCTTTTGCTTCTTCTATACATTCTTGATAATTTGCTGAATATCTTTTTACACCTTCAATTTTAAATAAATCGGCTTCAATAATATCCCTAATATTTTATTCCGCAACAATTTCTGTATTTTCTTTTTCAATATAACCAACTGCATAATTTTCATCCGCTCTTGAAAAATATATTACTAAACTCTTTTTGTTCTTATAATCTTCTTTTTTATTTCCAAATAAACTCATATTCTACTCCTTTGTTTCTGGTTTTAATTTTCCATAATAATATGAAGCAGTTGTTCCACCATCTATCAAAAAGTCTGAGCCTGTTATAAATGCTCCTTTTTCACTCATTATAAGTTCTGCTACGTTTTCTACTTCATCCGCAGTACCTGGTCTACCTGCCGGACATTTTGCAAACATATTCTTATAAAAGTCTCCTCTAGGTCCATTAAATTCATCTATTGCAAGGGGTGTTACTATTCTTCTAATAATACTGCTTTGGCCTGCTCCTGTTAATAATATTACATCTTTTTTGTTTTCCATAAATATATCACCTTTCTTTTTAGTTAAATACATTATACTCTTGTATTTCATTTATAATCAATTCGATTTTTGGGTGCTTTTTAATAAGTAAAACTTATGGATAAGAAAGTAAATTATTTAAAATTTATAAAAAATGACTGAATAGATAATAAATCTGCTCAGTCATTTACATTTTAAATATCTTCTACTAGAAATTCTTTTTTATCATACTTTGGAATAATATAGTCAGGTGTTCCAAAGTCTACTACTTCTCCCTTTTCTATTACAAGAATATTATCCATATCTTTTAATGTTGATAAGCGGTGTGCTATGCATATAATAGTTTGATTATTAAAGTATTTGTGTATATTTTGTTGAATCTTAAATTCTGTATTATTATCTAAACTACTAGTTGCTTCGTCAAATATTACAATTTTTGAGTCTCTTAAGAATATTCTAGCTAATGCAATTCTTTGCCTTTGTCCTCCTGAAAGTTTAATACCTCTTTCTCCAACAATTGTATTATATTTGTCTTCGAGACTTTCTATAAAATTGTGTAATTCGGCTTTTTTAGCGGCATTGTATATTTCTTCGTTTGTTGCATCTGGTTTGGCTATTTTAATATTATCATAAATAGTTGAATGTAGTAATATGGTTTCTTGAGGTACATAAGTTAAATTATTATATAATGAATTTGCACTATATTTATATATATCTTTATCATCTATTAAAATGCTACCACTTTCTGGATTATAAAACTTAAAAATTAAATTTACTAATGTTGTTTTTCCACTTCCGGCTTACACCTATAATTCCTATCTTTTGTTTATCTTCAATACTTAAATTAAAGTTTTCAAAAATATATTTTTTATTATATCTAAATGATACATCTTTAAATTCTAATTTTCCAGTGTTTATTTTTATATCCCCTTTATTATCATCTTCTACATTATATTTTGTATATAATAATTCATAACTGTTTTGTAGTTTTACAATGATTTCACCTATATGTATATAAGACCATGTAAATGAAGTTGTTTGACTTTTTAAAGAAATCATAGCATTTATAAAAAATATTAAATTACCTAATGTCATTGAATTACCTTCAAATAATTTAATTGAATAAATTATTAATGCAATTAATGTGATAACATATACTACATTTGCTATTGCTCCAAATGAAAATTCTTTAATAGATGCTTTATTTTTATATACATTTACTTCTTGTTTTTTTAGTTTTAGATTTTTAGAAAATTTTTCTACTGCATTATATAATCTTAATGATGAAAAATTTAATACAGCATCATTTAAAATCCCATTATATTCCCTGTTATATTCTTCCGCTTTTTTTATAGATGGTAAATACTTCTTTGAAAAATATATTAGTCTTGAAACTATTATTCCTGTAAAAAGTATTGTTGCAACAATGAAAATGTTTGTATTTATTGTATATAAAACTATAAGGCTACTTACCATTGATGTTAATAATGAAATAAATTTAGTTGTTATTTGAGTATTTAAGTTTGTAATTTCGTCATTTATTTCATTAATGGCTGTGGATATTTTTCCTGTGTAATTATCCGTAAAAAAAGAATATGTTTTCTTGTTTAAGTTATTAAATAGTTTTTCAGATATATATGGTGTTTGTTTTTTTACCATATGTATTGTTCTTGTTATATTTGATATATATGAAAATATTAATTCTAGTACAATAACAAATAACAAAATAAAGGCTACATGATATAAATCCGTTACTTGAAAGTTTTCTGTACTTGGCAAATCTATTATTCCTTTTATTATATATTGTTTTACTAAATCTAATATTTGTGCTATAACCATACTTAATATCATTGTTATTGTTAAAAATTTTACTGGTTTATATAATGATATTATAAATTTTTTAAAGTTTTCTTTTTCCATTTTACTTTTCCTTTTCTTTTATTATTATAATTTCCATCAAATCATCTTGACTTTTTGCCCATAAATATATTATAATAAATATAAAAAATGACAAATCCACAAACGTGGTTTTGCCGAAATTAGTTGTAAAAAACTCACACCAAACTCGCCAAAGTTACAGATGTGAGCTTTTTTTATTTATGTAGTTGCTTATCAACCCAGTTCTTGTATAGAACTGCTGCTAAGGCAACGTTTAATGCTAAAGAAAATATTAAAGATAATATTAAAAATAGAATTACTTTAACCATAAACATCACCACCTCTCCTACGATATTCGTAAAACTTAGGTGGCAAAACCACATCTGTTTATTATCATTTTCTATGTTAATTATTTTACTATATTATTCTAAATTTGTCTATATATTTGATAAATATTTACTAATTAAATTTGTAGGTTAGTCAATCATTTGTCACAAATTATTTAAAATAAATACTTTGAGCACCTATATTGCAAATAACGATTCTTCTTGACTTTTATA
>UMIZ01002424.1_pt1 | contig 11685 bp, 9 predicted proteins | sample 1965931 | NCBI WGS metagenome assembly UMIZ01 (sample SAMEA4836137, study PRJEB28245) | human gut metagenome | biome: gut microbiome; material: fecal sample | place: Denmark | collected 2008
GTGCCAAATTGGGACTTCTCCCGACCCACAAATACTGGACGGCACTCGCGTATACGGAAATTAAAACTGTTTGATCCCCCAAAAACCCTCTCTATTTGTGATTCTTAGGGGTGTTTAGGGAACCTTTCCCCCACGACCCTTATAGATATATTAATCTGATTAAAACCAAAAAAAACATGAAAGCAAAACACTTTAAGCAGCTCGGGAAAAACTGGGCTTTGTACTCGGAAGTCAATACCAAGTACTGTAATTGGACCCCATCCATTGCCACGGTCCACGAAGGCATGGTTTGGCCGAACGGCATTTCGGTCAAGTTCCTGTGGTTCGGCGTGACCCTCATTCGCGTAAGCGAATAAATCAAAGATCCCCGGGGCCAAACGCTCCGGGGATTGTTGTGCAGAAATAAATTTTTAATTTGTATAAGATTTGACTATATTTGAGGCATGGCACGAAGTACATATAAAATGAGTCCGCTCGCCTATATGGAGGAGGGACAGAAAAGGCGAGACGCCGGAGATTTTGTAAAGCCCACCGATGCGGAGGAGCTTTATTTTGCATTCATTGAGTATTGCAAATTCATGAAGGATAACTATTTCTCCCAGGCTCACAAGAATAAGAATGGCGACGACTGCAGCGTCTACATTTCCCGCCCGATGACCATCGAGTCATTCAGGCTGTTCGCTGGGATCAATCCTGTTGAGTACGGGGAACTCACGGGGGATCCGGTAGCAGCTGCAATTGGTGGCACCATCGAGGACGCCATCAATTCCCAGCAAATTGAGGGAGCCCTGGTTGGCAAGTACGCTGCCAGCCTCATCCAGGTGCTTCAAGGACGCAAGACAAATGTCAACCTGACGGGAGGCATTACTCTCGAACAGATAACAGGAATGGAGGTAAAATAAAATGGGACGCCGACTTCAATTTGACACCAAAGGCAACGAGAAGCAGAAGGAAGTGGCTCGGTTATGGCTTGATGACTCGGTCACTGACATTCTGTATGCCGGCACGAAAGGTGCTGGCAAATCCTACCTCGGGTGTTCCTTGATAGCCGGCGATGCCCTCACCTACCCAGAGACATTTTATTTTATTGCGCGTAAGACGGCTGCCGACCTGGTCCGGTACACAATCCCCTCCATCTACGAGGTATTTACCCACTGGGGTATCACGGAGGGCTATTACCACTTCAATGGTCAATACAATTTCTTCGAGTTGTACAACAAAAGCCGCATCTACCTCATCGATGCCAAGTACAACCCCAGCGATCCCATGTATGAGAGATTCGGATCCATGCAGATGACTCGGGGATGGATCGAAGAGGGCGGAGAGTTTATCCGCGAGGCGAAGACCAACCTCCAGGCTTCCATCGGTCGTTGGAAGAACGACGTCTACAAGTTGGCCCCCAAGCTCCTTATAACCTGCAACCCGTCCAACAATTTCCTCTACACGGACTACTACAAGCCATGGAAGGAGAACAAGCTGCCTCCTTGGCGTCGGTTCGTCAAAGCTCTGCCCCAGGACAACAAGACTCTCCCAGACACGTACATTGAGGGGCTTCTCCGGAACCTGACCCAGTCGCAGATCGAGCGACTGGTCTTTGGCAACTGGGAGTATGACGATGACCCGAATTGGCTGGTCGACTATGATGCAGTGTGCGACATGTTCAGCAATGAGTTCGTACTCCCGACGGGCAATCGGTTCATTAGCACTGACCTTGCCGGGAAAGGTAGAGACAGTTGGGTGGTTGGAACCTGGGACGGCATGGTCTGTCGGATCCCCATCGCCAAAGGCTTCTCGGAAGGCAAGGAGATGGAGGAGAAGATCGCCAAATTGGCCACCGGTCTGAAAGTCCCCCGGTCCAGCATCGTCTCTGACGCTGACGGACTTGGGTTCTACTTGGAGAGCTACCTGAAAGGCATCCGGGAGTTTCATGGAGGACAGTCAGCCATTGACTCCAAGACGTACAACAACATCAAGTCGGAGTGCGCATTCAAGCTGGCGGAGCTCATCAACAAGCGCCAGATCCACATCATCTGCTCTCCCGAAGTTCAGGAGAAAATCAAGCAGGAGATGACGGTGCTCAAGTCCAAGAACACGAACTCCGCTGAGCAGAAGCGAGAGCTCATCTCCAAGGACACCATGAAGCAGCTCCTCGGTAGGTCACCGGACTTCCTGGACATGCTCATCATGCGAATGATATTCGAGATCAAGCCGAAGGCGACTGGCATGAAGTCCGCCAAAATAATAATCCCCACAAAACGATGATACTGGACGTCATAACTATTATCCGCGACATGGTCAAGATGATCAACCCTCTGGCCGTCTTTGAGTGTGACCAGGCTCGAATGCTGAACGTCAAAGTGGACACGATGGAGAGGTTTGTTACAGACTCGGACGGCAATCGGGTATCGTCCGACTTCGTCTATGTTGAGGAACCTACCACTGGCTACTACGATACGCCGTATCGGGGCTACCCCACTCAGCGTACCATTATGCAGGTCTACTTCTGCAAGTTTGAGCCGATGGCCAATGATGCCTACAAAGGCGACACGAAGTTCAGCCAGAACTCTCCCACCATCGGACGACTGGAGTTGAAGAGCCAAATCGAGGAGCAGATGGTCAGGCCTTTCCTCTACTTGCTCAAGACCTCTCAGCTGATCAAGCAATATCCGGAAATCATGAACACTGTCCGGGTGCTGTACCCGTCTTCCAGGTTTGACGCCAATGAGGTAAGCGTTGGGCTGGAGTTCACCTTCAAACAGGACTGGTGCATTGAACTGTACAAGAACAAGATCTGGCGCCCCCTCCTCGAAGTGGTAAAGCCCGGGTTTGACTTGTCGGGGCACACTCTATTCTTTGACCGACAGGACTTGCCCATGCCGGTCTATCCTCCTGCATGGATCCAAGCTTTGGTGCACGCAGTGGGTTTGCCTCTATTGGCATTCTCCATCTCGCAAACAAACAATTTTGTTGGACAACTTACTGTTGATGGGGATGGCAACTTAGCAGTAGATTACCCATGGACCGAAGAGGATGGGTGGAAAAAGTCGAGTGTGACGTACCCCAGCCCGGACTCCGGATATGATTTTATAGTCAACTTAATAAAAATTGAAGACATCCCCGAACAGTATTGGAGTCTCAAATATTGCTACATAAAATGATACAGCGAATCGACATACAAGGCGGTCAGATGACGTTCGGCCAACGCATAGAGCTTGGCCGGATCATCACTGACAAGGAGATGACCGACATTGACAAGATGAAGGAAGGCATGCAATGCCTCGGCGTCAAATGGAGTCTCAGGAACACCTCCGAAATTGTCGAGTACTGGTATGAGGTTCTTCTGGGCATTAAATATTGGATCGAGCGAGAACAGACTGAGCTCAAGTACGAGCCCAGTGCTGAGGAGAAGGCAGCCGGCATTGCTCAATTCTCTTTGGTGATTGGCGAGATGGCCACCATCACTGCACTGGCCAAGGACTACTCGAAAGACCCGGATGAGATTCTGGAATGGAAATACGGGAAGGTGTACAACCTCCTTTTCACCAACTTGCAGAGTCACCTCTTCCGGGAGCGACTGAACAAGGAACTGGAGCGTAAGGCTCAGCAGAAAGCCAATGCTCGCAAACCCAGAAACAAATGGCGGTAGGACTGGAACAGATATTGGCTGAGGGTCTCACCCAGATGAGGGACGAGATCATCCGGGCATCACAGGACGCCGGGCAGGAAGCCTCCGGCAGAACCTATGCTCAGATAACAGTCCAGACGGGACGAGAAGGGGAAACAGTTTGGGGAACGATCGAAGCTCCAAACTACTTCTACACTCTCATCCGGGGACGAGGTCCTGGAAAGATCCCCGCCAATTTGGGACAGATCATCATGGAGTGGGCAAAGCTCAAAGGCATCACATTCTCGGATCCCAAGGACCTGGTCCGATTCGGAAATGCCACTGCATGGAAGATAAAACGAGAAGGCTCAGAGCTTTACCGCAATCACATTTACGTTGACTTGGTCGACACTCCCGCTGATAACTTCGAGGAGTACCTGGCTCAGCATTTGGACAAGACAATGGAGGTCCTCATTGAAGAGGCATTCACTCCTGACAACAATATGGACCACGGATATATAATATAACGCGATATGGCAATTACCAATCAACCGGCTGAGGATTCTTTATACTCAGCATATTCGCAAATACCAGTTGAGACCGACAAATTAACACCTGGGATTGAGATCAAGACTCAGAACTTTGACGAGGACAATATGGTCTCGTTGAACATTATAGACAATGAGGCGGTCGAAGTACTTGATAACAGTGGAGGTAGTAGTAACGACTATTCTGTGAGGTTTCCTCTCCGTAGAAAGGTGATACCCCGGGAATGGTATGCTTTTAGGGTTTCTAGAGGGGCTGGAGTGGGTGCCACTTCACTCACCGTTGCTTTGTTCCAAGCAACCAGTTCGGGTAATCTTACCACTGTGATTGCTAAAACAAATATACCAATTGGTGACAACATGACGTGGAAGGTTCAGATACCGCAAATTGTTACAGTAGGATCCCCCCGCGATTTCCTTGTCATTTTTGCAGGTATTGAAGGAGCAACAGCTGGAGTGAAGGTTACTCTCTCAGGTATGAGTTTGGCCTACGGGAATAACTTTGTCGGCTATAGCCCCAGTCCAGTTAAAGCAGCGAACTCACTAACTGAAAGCATCGACATCTACAGAGACTCGGGATTCGGGACGATGAAGAAATACGACCTCAGTTTCTTGGCAAAAGCCGGATTCCGGGACGACAGATTGGGAACATTTCCATACATAGACCCATCCATCGGCTTTGCCATTGACTACAGACTCATATCGGCATATGCTTACAGATGCATCGGCGAACGAAACTTCAATGTTCGATATGCCTCCCGGGGAGTTAGGGCTCGAGGCTACAAAGCTAATTTCACCGAGTCATACTTAGGACTCGTACTGACTGACCGGGTTCCTGACAACGACAGGAATCTGTATGTAAAAAAATACCCCGAGTATCCGTACTACGTCACCCTATTCCCGAGAGGGTTTTTGGGGTCACCAAATGTCGCTACATCGATCGACGTTCGGGTTAAACATTATGAAGATGTCGAAAAACAATTTGATATTTCTACCCGACTCAACATCCCCCTTGTGTACGAATTTGAGGATGCGGATGCATCTGAGGATGAAGCAGACTACGTAAAACTCAGACCTTCTGTAGGAGAATACTCTTCTCAAGCATGGAACATCATATTCGTCTATACGGAGGCACCTTGCAACCCATTCTACATTCGCTGGATAAACCAGAAAGGCGGATGGGACACTTACATGTTTGAGCAACACAAGAAGTATACGCAGGAGGTTGACCGGGGAGACCAATACGTATTAGCGAATTCCAGAGACCCCTATGCCTCACAGACGAGAGGCGAGTTAGCTCCGGAGTTTAAGAACATAGTCCAAGCAGGAGCAGAACAGCTTGATGAGAACGACTTCAACTTGCTCAAAGGAATTGCTCTCTCGCCTCTTGTTCAAAGGTACAACGACTCAACCGGGGTATGGCAACGAGTCCTAGTAAATGACACGGACTTAACTTGGGACACCAAGACTCCCAGGAACACTGTTAGCTACGAGTTCCAGCTTATTGACGAACAAACTCAGTGGTAATATGAACTACGAACTACTCATGAAAGGCATTGACGGCAAGGTCTGGTCCCTGGACCTCCCGCTGGATGCTCCTGCGATGAATTACCAGATCAACAATCTGGCGGAGCTGAAAGACAGGAATGCCTCGTACTCCCAGCGGATCAGTCTGCCCAGGACGACCCATAACGAGCAAGCATTCCAATTCAGTTTTGTAGTTGGCTCAGGTTCGGGTGTGCCATACATGAAGTTTCCTTGCCAACTATTCTATGAGGGAGCACTCATATCCCCGGCTGGAGCAGTATTGAACATCGTAGACGTATCAGATACATCGATCGGGGTCCAGATCCTCGGGGCAACCGTTGACCTGTTCGACACACTAAACAACACTGACGCGAAGGACCCTGGGGATGGTATGTTCCTCCTCAAGTGGTACACGGACACAATGGGACAGACTGAGCGATACCTCTCCGGCCCCGAAGGGGTTAAAGTCCTGTACTTTTGGCTGTATGCAACTCTACAAAAGAACCCGAACTTCCCCCCTTTCGCCATGGAGGCAATCAGGCAAGTCAGTGAGTTGGACAAGTTCTACCCCCACCTCAACTGGTATGACTTGGTGACATGGATCTTCGATCGAGCAGGCTACAGTCTCGAGACCGACGTGGACTCCGTCGACCGAGCCGAAATGTTTTTGCCTTGCACTTACCCCGTTTTGGCAGACAACCCCAAGGCTCCGAAAGCATCCGGAATTGGCTGGATCCGGAATCCCTCGGTTGGCACCACCGGGGTGACATGGAAAGGCTCCCCCGGGGTAACTCTCAGTGACCCGGTCGCCGGACGTTTGACTATAGACCCCAAACCCGGAACATTCAACTGGATGACTCTATGGGACACGACCATCACGTTTAAATTCTCGTGGTCCAATATTTCTGCCATCCAAAAGAGTAGTGTGGCAGTCAAAGTTACCCACTACAAGAACGACGGAACCAGTGCTGTAGTGTTGACAAGGTCCTGGTCATCGGGGTCTTCTGGCAGCGCTTCGGTCGACATCCAGATGGAGGCAGGGGAGCACATACTGGTGTCTGGAACTCTCGCCATAGCCGTTAACCCTGTCAATTCGTTTGACCTGAGATTTCCGGTCAGCATTACTGCTCCTCCTGTGCCTGAAACTTCACCAGGGGATAAGCCCCAACCCGGACTAACCTATGACCTCCTGGCCTCTACTGGATTCAAAAGCTTGGGGGACATAGTCAAAGCATTTGTCCAGCTGTTTGGTCTAACCGTCGACGTTAATCCCGTCACAAAGGTAGCAAGAGCATACTCTATGCAGGAGTTTTACAACAGACGAAGTTCGTCCGGGAAGAATTGGTCTGACAAGCTGATAAAAGGAAAGGACACCAAACTTACGTTCCAATTGTCCAGCTATGCCCAGTCCAACGAGATGAAGTTAGAGGATAATAAGGACAACAACGTTACTGACTCGTACAAGTTCAGCATCCCGGACGTCAACCTCCAGCCCACCAAACTCCTGTTCCAAATTGGGTTCTTGGCAGGGCTCAACCAAAGACTCTATGATGCGGACATTACAAATGCGACTCATACACTTGCTAACTACCCTATCTGGACCGTCAATAGAGGTCGGATGGAGAACGGGGAAATGACCGAGACGACTTGGGAGTACAATGTTCTAAGTAAGCCGATGGTCGTCCACATAGATAAGTCTGACTTTATGCGGCCCAAGGTGAGGGTAGGCCGCACCCTTACCCAGGTACGACTATACACGGCGTATTTCAAAAATTTGAAATACTACGTTCCTAAGTACTACGACAAGCTCATCAACAATATACTCAAAAGACCAAAGATCCTACAGGTCCAAATTCTTTTGGACTCGCTCGACATTCAAAGTCTGGACTTGTTCAACCCGATATGGCTGGAAGAGCATGGGTTCTGGTTCTACGTTTCGAAAATAAACAACTTCCAAGCTGGAAAGATACCCAAAGTAGACCTAATACGAATGTGATATGGCCGAAGAACAGAAAAATACAATTTACAACGTCCGTGTAACAGCTGAGGATGCCCTCAAGACGTTAGCCGAATTGAAACTCCGGTCCCAGGAGTTGAGAGACCAGCAGAAGGCTCTCGGCAAAGTAACTGAGGAGAATGCTCAAGAATACTATGCGCTTGACAACCAGATCAAGGCAATCAACAGCGAGGCGAACAAGTACCAGAAGCAAATCCAGAACAACATTAAGCTCCAGAACCAACAGGAGGCAAGTTTAGCAAAACTTAGAACCCAGCTGGCTTTGGACAATGCCGAGTTTGCAGAGCTGGGCAACTCAATGAAGGACGCGGCTCGTAAAGCCGAGCTCGGCAAGCGCATTGCAGAAACCACCGAGGAGCTCAAAGCTCAGGAGGAGGCACTCGGGGACTATCGCCGGTCAGTTGGTAACTACGAGAAGGCAACGGAGAACCTCAAGCAGGAACTCTCCGACCTTACCCAGACACTCATCCAGATGGCTCAGTCCGGGGATACGAGTTCTGAGACGTTCAAGGAGATGATTAAACGAGCCGGTGAACTGAAAGGAGCTGAGGACCTGGTCAATACAGCTATATCCAACGTTGGTAAAGGAACTGAAACCATACAGGCAGTTACCAGCGCCACGTCAGCTTTGACTTCCGTATGGGGCCTTTGGACCACAGCCACTCAGGTACTGGGGAGCGAGAACGAGGAGCTCAATGCTACCATGACGAAGATGATAACCATCATCACGGCTCTTTCCTCTTTGTCTTCTCTCCAAGCAGCTCTCTCCAAGACCGAAGCCACTTATCGAGCTGCATCTAACTTGGTTCAGCTGGTTGGCATCAACCAGACTCTCGCCGAGACGAAAGCGATAGCTGCTAAAAATGCCGTACAAGGAGCTAGCAACATCCTCACCAAAGCAGCAGCAGCTGCCACATGGCTTTGGAACGCGGCTTTGGCTGCCAACCCCGTTGTATTGGTGGCAGCAGCAGTGGGCGGATTGGTGGCTGGAGTGGTTGCTCTTACGAACGCATTTAACAGTAATACGGAAGTTCAAGAGAGAGCAACCCGGGCAATGGAGGCATACAATCGAGCTGCCGAAGCCTCCACGTATGTACTGGATCAGACCGAGACCAAGCGGAACACTCTGTCCAAAGCCGAGGAGATCCGGGGCAAGAGAGAAATAGAAAATCTCAAAGCCAATCATGCCACGTCGGAACAGATCGCCGAAGCTCAGCTTAAAACAGCTAACAAGCTCCGCGAGATTGAGATGAGTGCAGCTCGTCAAAGACAGATGGCTGCAATGGATGAGTTCGACTCCTTGAAGAAGGTGATTGCAGCCAAGGAGGAGGAGCTCAACACATGGTCAGGAAGCTTGGCCAAATACAAGGAGGCCAAAAAGGAACTCGACGATTTGAAAGGCCGACACCAAGAACTGTTCCGGACAATCGAGAATGAAGGAGCCGCAATTGCTAACTTGGCTCTTGAGACTGCAATAGCCAACCGGGAGGCTCAGCAGGCCATTGCCGATAAGGCTCTGGAGGTTGCTTTGAAGAACTCGGAAGCCATGCAGAAGATCCGGGAAGACGATCTCAGGCTCCAAACAACATTCCAGTCTACGAACATTGCCATCCGGATGGAGTATGAGAAAAAGCTCTACAAGGCAGCTCAGGATGGAGCCCGGGAACGTCTGGCTCTCCAGAAAGCTCACGGCAAAATTACTAATAAGGAGTATCAGACGGCTCTGAATGCCATGGCTCGGTCTGACAAGCAGTTCTACGAGAACCAAGCCAAACAGCTCAATGACTACCTTGCGGGGGTGAGAGCAAACATATTGGCTGTAGCTTCCGGAGGCACAGTCGATATGCAGATTGCTCAGGTTACTCAGAAGTACCAGGACGCCATGAAGGAGCTGGCCAACATTCAGTCTCCCCAGTTCGTGAGAGGTATGAGCGAGGAGGAATACCAGAAAGAGTATGCCGCTTATGAGCAGTTCCTGGTCAACAGAGCCGAACTCGAGAAACAGATCCAACAAAACCTCCAGGACGAAATCAAAAAGATCCGCGAGGATGCTACCAAACAGCAACTTGACCGGTTCAACCAAACTCTAAACGAACAGTATGCCGAGGACCTCTCGAAGGCAGCGGACAACGAAAGGGAGAAGCTGGAGCTAGAGAATGAGATGCTCCAGAAGCAAATCGAAGCCAGGAAAGCTGCCGGGGAGAAATCCTATGAGCAGGAGGCCCAGCTCCGAGCCAACAATCTTCGTCTCCAGCAAATGGACCTCGACAAGGAGCTCGCTCAAGCCGAGTTAAATCACAAGTCCAAGTATGAGATCAGGAAAAGGTATCTGGAGGCAGAGTTGGCAGCAGCTCAAGGAAACGAGGACGCCATTGCTCAGATCCAACTTGAGATGGCTGAGAACGAGGAGGCTTTATGGGAAGAACGGATCGAGAAGCTCCGGGAGTATGCCGAAATGGCATCCGGCTTTGCTAATGCTTTCAATGACTTGGCCAGTGCTCTCGGGGAGCGCCGGGCTCAGGAGGTAGAAGAACAATACAGCCGGGAGGAGCAGGCATTGGCAAACATGTACGCTAATGGCCAAATCACGGAGGCCCAGTACAACGAGAAGAAAGTCAAGATGGAGAAACAGAAAGAGAAGGAGTTGGCCAAAATCGAACGGGAACAAGCTATCCGGGAGAGGGCAATGGGATCCTTCGAGATTGGCATCAATACTGCCATCTCCATCATGGCATCGGCTAAAATGGGATTCCCTTTGGCTATCCCGTTCATTGCAGCAGCTGCGGCTTTGGGAGCAGTTCAGATGGCAGCTCTTTGGGCAGCTCCTCTGCCGAAAGCCGCAAGAGGTAAATACATTGAGGGACCCAGTCATGCCGCTGGAGGAGTGCACATTGAGGCGGAAGGAGGCGAGACCATCATTAACAAGAAGTCGAGCCGCATGTTCCTGCCTCTTCTGTCAGCCATAAACGAACTCGGTGGCGGAGTACCGTTCACTAAAGTTGGATCGGACGGGGGATATGCTATCCGATCATTCGCTGAGGCGTCGGAACCTATGAATCGGCTTGACATGGAGAGGGCAATTCAAAAAGCATTTGGCCAGGTGAGAGTGATTGCTACAATCGAAGATATTCGGAGGGAAGATGCTAACTACGTGCAGATTCAAGACCGGGCTAATTTTTAAATAGTCCAGCACAAATAGTATTCCAATATCTATTAGGAATAATTATATTTGTATCGAAATAATTTGGCACATGATATTCATCAACTTAAAAGGCGCAATTGACTCCGAAGAGAATCGGGTCATGATGGAGCTTTGGGGAGGGACCTCAGAGATCTGTTCCGTGGAGACCTTCCGCCGGGTACTTGATGAACACCCCGATGAACAGGAGGTGTGCATCAACATTGACTGTGACGGGGGCTCTGTTGAGGAGGGCTTCAAGATTTATGACCTTCTTCGCATGAGTGGGAGGACTATATACACAAATATTGTCGGGGGATGCCACTCGATGGCAGTGTGCATCCTGTTGGCAGCTCCGGCAGAGAACCGGTCGGCAAACAGGAATTGCCGGGCACTCATCCATCGGGTATACATGCCGGTCGGGGATTGGCTCACTTCCGACGATGCTCGTAGCATTGCCGAGGAGCTTGCTCTGGAGGAGGAGGCTATTCTTGACGTGTATGTCGAGAGAACAGGTCAGGACCGGGAACGGCTCCGCAATGTCATGCATGAGGAACGCATCCATGATGCCAAATCACTTCTTGACTTGGGATTCATTTCCAAAATCAATTCATACAACACAAACCAAATTTTTAATGCTATGGCAAAAAACGAAAAAAGCGCTTATGAGAAGTTCATGAGCAAGGTCAAGGCATTCCGGAATGGCAAGAAAGGCGCTCCCGCCAATTTTGACTATCTGGATGCTGAGGGTCAGGTCGTTCTCCAGACCGTAGGTGAAGAGGACAATCTGGCCGAAGGTGTAGAGGCAACTCTC
>UMIZ01039642.1_pt1 | contig 11400 bp, 12 predicted proteins | sample 1965931 | NCBI WGS metagenome assembly UMIZ01 (sample SAMEA4836137, study PRJEB28245) | human gut metagenome | biome: gut microbiome; material: fecal sample | place: Denmark | collected 2008
GTGATATTCTTTGCCGGCGGTGGACTTGTGCTTATATTCACAACACTGTTCCGACGTGTTATGAAGAAGCTTCACAAGGATGTGCAGGCGGCTGATGGTGTGCTTCGTTCTTATCTGTCGGAGAATCTTGGAAGCCTTATGGTTCTTAAGACATTTGGCGCAGAAAGAAAGAGCATAGATACTTCTAAACAGTACATGGATAAGCACAGATTCATGCGTATGAAAAGAAACCGATTCTCTAATATATGTAATGTCGGTTTCGGACTTGTTATGAATGGCGGCTATATATTCGGTCTGTGCTGGTGCAGCTTCGGAATTCTGCATGGAAGTATTACTTACGGAACGCTGTCGGCAGTACTTCAGCTTGTTGACCAGTTGTGGGCACCGCTTGCTAATATGACCGGTTATCTGCCAAAGTTCTATGGTATGCTCTCAAGTGCGGAGCGCTGCATGGAGCTTGAGACTCTTGAGGAAGAGCACGTTGAGAGCCAGTTTAGCAGGGATTATTGCAGAGAGCTTTATAAAGGCATGACAGCGATTGAATGTAAGAATATTACTTTCAGATATGAGGACGACATTATTCTTGAAAATGCTGATATATCTATTGGCAAGGGTGAGCTCATAACGATTATGGGTAACTCCGGCGCGGGCAAGAGTACGCTTCTTAAGCTCCTTCTTGCTATATATGAGCCTGAAAAGGGGACACTTGAGATTAAGACAGAAAAGGAAAGTTATGCACTGACCGAAAAATACCGCAAGATGTTCGCATATGTGCCGCAGGGCAATTTCCTTATGTCCGGCAATGTTACGAGTGCTATAGCTTCTCTTGATGATACCAGTGCTGATGTTGATATGGACAAGGTGAAGGCAGTTGCGCATATTGCATGTGCAGACACATTTGTAGAAAAATTAGAGCATGGATATGACACGCTTATCGGTGAGCGTGGAATGGGTATCTCTGAGGGACAGGCACAGCGTCTTGCTATTGCGAGGGCTTTGTATACGGACGCTCCTGTGTTGCTGCTTGACGAGGCAACTTCGGCTCTTGATGAGCAGATTGAGAAGAATGTGCTTAAGAATATAAGGGAACTTACGGATAAGACGGTTATTATTGTATCGCACAGAAAAGCTGTGCTTGAGGTATGTGACCGCTGCGTGGTATTGGAGGATAAACATTTTGAATAATGGAGAGTATCTTATCGGGCTTCTTGCAAATGTTGTGGCTGGCAAGCCGTTGCCTGAGCCTGACGATAATATTGACCTGTTAAAGGTGTATGAGATTGCTGAAAAACACAGTGTGCAGACAACAGCTTATTATGGTATTAAGAAGCTGCAATGCGCGATTCCTTCTGAGATTTTAAGTAAATGGGAAGAAGCGCACCTGCGCGGGTTGTCTGTAAGCATACGTTTTAAGGCAGAGCTGAATAATGTGTGTGATGTATTCACTAAGGAGAAGCTTGTGCATATGCCGCTTAAGGGCAGCAAAATTAAGAATATGTATCCATCGACTGATATGAGAAGCATGTCGGATATGGATATTCTTATTAAGCGTGAGGACGCGAAGAAGGTGCATGATATTCTTATCGGGATGGGGTATACATGCGATATGTATGATATAAGCCATCAGGATGTGTATTTCAAAGACCCTATATATAATATTGAGATTCATACAAGTCTGTTTGATGATGGCGACGGGGTGACTTTCTACCGTGAATATGATAATATTCTGGATAGGACGGTTACTGTGGATAATGAGTACGCACGCCTGATGACGGATGAAGATTTCTATGTGTATAATGTTGCACATTTTGCAAAGCATTTTCAGCTCGGCGGCTCAGGAATCCGCTCGGTTATGGATATGTATATTATGAAGAAGTCGCTGACTGGTATGGATATGGGTTACGTTAATGCGGAATTTTCAAAGCTTGGACTTACTGAGTTCTATACTAAGGCATCGAAGCTGGTTGACTACTGGTTCGGAGATGGAGAACTTACCGCTGATGTTAAGGATATGGCGGATTATATTCTTTCAAGTGGAACTTATGGCAATCTGTATAATGCATATACGAATCAGCTTGAGAAAAAGGGCAGATTCAGAATGTTCATGTACAACGCATTTCCACCGCTTAATAAGATGCTGTATACATTTCCATTTCTGAAGAAAGTACCGTGGCTGCTGCCATTCTGCTGGATTGCAAGGTGGTTTTATGCGATATTTACTAAGCCGAAGAATGTTGTTACTAAGGTGAAGATGTTCGCGAGGGTTAGTAAGGATGTTGAATAAGAGAAAGGGGAACTTATGAAGTATTCTAATGTTGTTGTTGCCGGAGGCGGAGTGCTGGGGAGTCAGATTGCTTTTCAGGCAGCATATTGTGGATTTAATGTAACTATATGGTTAAGAAGCGAGGGTTCTATCGGAAGAACCCAGCCTAAGATTGACCATCTAAAGCAGACTTATATTGATGCTATTGAGAAGATGGCAGAGGATAAGAATGCATGGTGTGCAGGACTTGCAGATGAAGATACATTTGACAAGGAAGAGTGCCTTAAGAAGGTTGAGAATGCATATGCTAATCTCAAGCTTGAACTTGATATGGCTAAGGCTGTTGCTGATGCAGACCTTGTCATCGAGTCTATGGCTGAGAATGAGAAGGATAAGATTGCTTTCTATGAGAAGCTTGCACCACTCCTTCCAGAAAAGACTGTTATTGTAACTAATTCATCAACACTTCTTCCATCGATGTTTGCAAAATATACTGGAAGACCAGACAAATATCTGTCATTACATTTTGCTAATTCTATATGGAAGAATAACACTGCTGAGGTTATGACACAGGCTCAGACTGATGAGAAGTATTTTAACGAAGTTATGCAGTTTGCTAACGATATACGAATGATTGGACTTCCTGTAAGAAAGGAAAAGAGCGGATATCTGCTTAATTCTATGCTGGTTCCATTCCTTCTTAGTGGTCTTGACCTGTATGCGGCAGGAGTGTCTGATCCTGAAAGCATTGACATTGCATGGACAAGAGGAACAGGAGCTCCTAAGGGACCTTTCCAGATATTTGATACAGTAGGACTTAATACTGCATACAATATTGTTCACCAGTATCAGAGTGTTCCGGGAATATTCTCACCGCTTCTTAAGAAGATGATGATGCCATATAATTTCAAGAAGATGGAGGCTATTCTCAAGAAGTATATTGATGAGGGAAAGCTTGGAATGTCTACAGGAGAAGGTTTCTACAAATATAATTAAGCTTATATTAACAAATGTTATGAAGGACTGGTAATAACATGACGACTAGGGAAGAAGCACTTGCATATGGACTTTCTTTTCCAGATACTTATCAGGAAGCACCTTTTCATGATGAGAACTGGCAGCTTGTAAGAGTTAAAGGATGTAAGAAAGTATTTTTATGGACATACGAGCGTAATGGATATATCAATCTTAATGTGAAGGTTTCACCTGAGTGGCGCGACCTATGGCGGAGTACATATTCATCGGTGATTGCGGGCTGGCATCAGAATAAAGAACACTGGAATACTATTATTCTTGATGGAACTATTCCTGATGAAGATATCAGACGCATGATTGCAGAAAGTTATGACCTTGTATCTGACAGTCCGACAAAGAGGATATACGAAGCTGTCAGGAAGATTCCGAGAGGACAGGTTGCAACTTATGGACAGATTGCGCAGCTTGCAGGTGATAAGAAGATGGCGCGCGCAGTTGGCAATGCTCTTCACAAGAATCCAGACCCGTCAGGAATTCCATGTTACAAGGTAGTCAATTCCAAAGGGGAACTTGCCGGTGAATTCGCATTTGGCGGAGCCGGAAAGCAGGCAGAGCTGCTTATGGCGGATGGAATAGAGGTTGTTAATGGCAGGGTTAATCTGGATAAGTATGGGATGAAGATGTGAGTAAAATAGTTTGGTATCTGTCATATATTGAAGATACCAAACTATTTTTATGTAGATTATTTAATTATCAGAACCCTATCTGTATCATCGGTAAATACAGCAACACGGTCGTGCTTCTCTTTCTGTCCTGATATAAGTGTGGCGGAATGGACTTGGAAGTGGTGTGAGACACGGAGAAAGTCCAAACGGAGCGCTAAAGTGTGGCGGATTGGACCTTGAAGCTGCGGGAAGGCAAGTAGAAGTCCAAAAGTGGTAAGGGAGTGAAGAAAATTGGACGTCTGGGTGATGGAGAGGCTTATGAAAGTCCAAACAGAGCAATGCTGGTAGCAACATACCGGCATTGCTTTTTAGTTTGTAGATTTAATTTGTAAACCATAACTGTATAGCATATTTTACCCAAATGTTTTATAATAAAAATAATTATCAGAAACGGAGATTATTATGTGGAAGATAAAACAGATATTTGACGGGGATTATGGGTGTGAAGAGCTGGCAGAAGGTCAGTCACCTAAGGTTTCTGTTACACTTGTTAATGAGAGTGGACAGAAGAAGTATGTATATGTAGAAGATAAGTGGCTTGTAGACAGCGGGCTTGATGAAGGTTCTGTATGGCCGGAGGATATAGATGAGTAAAGTGACAAGAATCATATCAGTAAGCATGATGTTAACTGTATTATCAGCCATTATACTGGTGGGGTGTGGCAACAGACATTCTGATAAAACAGGATTGAATAAATCGGACATTACAGAGTCTTTAAGCCAGATATCGGAATCAGAGAAAGGTTCACAGATGGATTCTCTAAGTGAAGATAATACTGATACAGAGACAACAGATGCAGAGATAACAGATACAGAAGCAGAAGATTCTGGACAAACAGCCAGTGAAGAGGACAGTCAGGAAGAAACAAGCAATCCATATATAGCAGCAAGAGAGCCATATACAGGAGTTCCGGTATATGAAGATATGGAACACATTTATATGAATACAACATGGGAATATGCGGACCATTCGGCGATAAGCGATGGTTATGCTGTTCTATATAAAGCAGCAGGTGAAAGAAAGAATATTATAGTTGGAGTCAATGCAGGGCATGGGACGGCAGGTGGTTCATCAGTGAGAACATTGTGCCATCCGGACGGCTCACCTAAGAGTACCGGTGGAAGTACGGCGGCGGGGGCAACAACAGCGACTGCTGTATCAGGAGGCATGACATTCTATGATGGAACACCAGAAAGTGAAGTTACATTTAGAATGGCGCAGATTCTAAGAGACAGGCTTCTTTCACAGGGATATGATGTGCTGATGGTCAGGGACAATGCAGATGTACAGCTTGATAATGTAGCAAGGACTGTGATATGCAACAATGTTGCGGACTGCCATATATCACTGCATTGGGATGGAGACGGACTTAGTTATGACAAAGGCTGTTTCTATATCGCGGTTCCGGATGCGATTAAAGATATGGAGCCGGTTGCCACACACTGGCAGCAGCACAATGCACTTGGAGCATCGCTTGTTAATGGGCTTGATGATGTGGGTATGAAGATACATGGTTCAGGAAGTATGGCAATAGATCTTACGCAGACATCATATAGCACAATTCCATCTGTAGATATGGAGCTTGGAAATGCAAGCTCAGATCATAGTGATGAGACACTCGAAAATATAGCGGATGGCCTGATGGCGGGAATCAATGCGTATTACGGGTATTGAGAAACCACTAAAGGGATGAGCTGACGTGGCGGAATGGACGTTGAAGCGGCGGAAAGACAGGCCAAAGTCCAAAAGGGATTCGTAAGAACGGCAGATTGGACGTTAAAGCGGTGGGAAGGCAAGCCAAAGTCCAAAAGGGGTGAGCACAGAGCCGAGATTGGACGTTGAAGCGGCGGGAAGGCACGAGGAAGTCCAAAAAGAGCGAGCCAGAGCCGCGGATTGGACGTTAAAGCGGCGGGAAGACACGAAGAAGTCCAAAAAGAGTGAGCCAGAGCCGAGAATTGGACGTCAAAGCGGCGGAAAGACAGGCCAAAGTCCAAAAGGGATTCGTAAGAACGGCGGATTGGACGTCAAAGCGGCGGAAAGGCAAGCCAAAGTCCAAAAAGAGCAAGTCAGGAAAAGTTAATATAACAAAACCACATAAAGAGAACAATAATGGATAAGGAGAAGCATAATGGATAAGAAAACACAGATTATAGCAGTAGCAGGAAAAGGAGGGGTCGGTAAGACTTCTTTAGCGGGAGTTATTGTAAAGCTTCTTGTTGAGGCACACCCAGATAAGAAGATACTCGCGATTGACGCTGACCCGGCTGTAGGACTTTCTACAGTGCTTAATGTTGAAGTGGATAAGACTATAGATGATATAAGAAAAGAAGTAATCAAGAATGTTGAAGGCGGAGATACCAAGACTGCTGTGGAGTTACTTGGAGAAGCCAAGTATGAGATAATGGATGCAGTTGTTGAACAGGATGGATATGCATTTATTGCAATAGGAAGACCTGAGACAGCGGGCTGTTACTGCAAGATTAATTCATATCTTAAAGAAGTTATCACAATGCTTTCAGATAAGTTTGATTATGTTGTAATTGATGGAGAAGCAGGAATAGAGCAGATTAACAGAAGAGTTATGGAGAAGGTTACGCATCTGCTGCTTGTTACTGACGCAAGCAAGAAGGGATGCCAGGTTGTGCAGACAATCAAGAAAGTTGCAGATGAGCTTGTGATGTATGACAGAATCGGAGTTATCGCTAACAGAATACCGGATATGGAGGTTGCGAAGCTTATGGATATCGGTGACCTTGAACTGCTTTCAGTAATACAGAGCGATTCCAAGCTTGCGCAGGCAGATGTGCTTGGTGAAAATGTATTCAATCTTCCTGATGATGCAATTATTGTTGAGGGTGCAAAGAAAGCCCTTGTTAATATGGGAATATTGTAAGAGGAGGCAAATGTGAAGGATTTAGCTAATCTGTATTATTTTGAGAAGCTTTTGGAGGATGTGAATAACGACCTTGTAAGGCAGGCACAGGCTAAAGGTGATATTGCAATCGGTGCAGTCTGTTTTCAGATACCGGAGCCGCTTATTAATCTGCCGGGCAGCTTTTCGGTAAGGCTGCGTGCACCTCGTACAGGTTCTATAGAGATGGGTACATATTACATGAGCAGTATGCTATGTGAGGGATGTCGTGCGATATTAGAGAGAGCAATTGAGGGTGGATTTAACTTTCTTGACTGTATAATTGCGCCAGATGCATGTGCGCAGATGAATAGGTGTGTAGAGAATATTGAGAGACAGCACCTTATAGAGAAGGAAAAATTCTTTGTGGAATATTCAGATGTTCCGATGAAGAATGATGAGACGGCGTTAAGACATTTTGTTAAGCAGATGAGACTTCATGTGCTTGAACCACTTAATAATACATATGGAATAGACATATCAGATGATGCACTTAGAAAGTCAGTAGAATTGCAGAATAAGATAAGCCGGCTTATAAGAAGCATCGGTGATTACAGAAAAGAAGATAATCCAAGAATTACTGGGTATGAATTCGCGGTTCTGTGTCTTGCAACCTACTGTTGCCCGAAAGAGGCACTTATAGAAAAGCTCGAAGAAACACTTGAGGAGCTTAAGACGCGTGAACCTGATAAAAAATGTAATTACAGGGCAAGGGTAGTAATGGTTGGTTCAGAGATTGATAACCCTGAGCTTATAAAGCTCGCTGAGGAGGCAGGTGCACTGGTTGTGGCTGACAGATTCTGTTTTGGTTCACTTCCGGGAAGAGATGAGATTATTCTTAACGATACAGAGGATGTTCTTACACAGATATGCAGACAGTATATGAAGTGGGGACAGTGTCCAAGATTCATGAATACAGAAAAGATTATCGAGAGACAGGAGTATGTTGACGCAATAGCTAAAGAGTATAAGGCGGATGGCCTTATATATCAGCAGATTAAATTCTGTGATTACTGGGGCTATGAGAGGGCTTCGGCATTCCATGTCATGAAAGAAAAATACGGCTATCCGGTTCTTTCAATTGACAGACCTTATGCTGTCGGAACTTCAGGACAGTTAAGAACGAGAATACAGGCATTTGTTGAGAGTCTTGAGATTAAGCGTATCAATGCAGGAAGGAAATTATAAATATGTCTAAGAATATAGGAAGCGAGCCGCTCGGCAGATTCTATACAGGCAAAAAGCCGAAGAGAAGAAGAGAATGGCGCGGATTGAAGGATACATGGTATGACTATGTAAGGTGGCTTGGATACTGGAAGACTTTAATTACATTTATAATAAAACCTAATAACATGAAGGGATTCTTCAGATACCGCTGGATGATTAATTATCTTGCATTGCCTGATTTCATGGACAGGCATACCGAGGGCATGAGAGGAACTCAGCTTAGAATGGCGCATCAGGCACTGGGACTTATCGTTACTGATATATGCGGGATGCTTGGACAGATATTTAAGGCAGACCCGGCTATCGGCAATGATAAGAAGCTAAACAGCAAGATTGTCCTTTTTGATGAAAATATGATGAGTACCCTGATGGGAGGTTTTCCTAACCTTACATGGTTGTCAGTGGAAGTTCCTGCAGTATATACAAGCTCGATGATGTCACAGGACGGAGTAAGCTATTATGTTGACGTTACACACCAGTATGGTGTGCCATCAGATGTCTGTCCTATGCCGGCAGCTGAGCTTGGTGTTGCATTGGCTGATGATTTCCCGCTTATAGGCTGCTGTGCCGTGCAGTGTAATACGACATGTGACGGAAGCCTTATGGGTAACGGGATTGAAGCAAGGTCATTTAAAATTCCTACATTTCAGCTTGCTGTGCCAATAAGACACAGACAGGAAAGTGTACAGGAGTATGCGGCAGAAGAGGTTGTCAATGCAATTCATTTCATAGAGGAACAGACTGGAGAGAAGTTCGACTGGGATGCATTCTTTAAGAGTATGAAGCGGTTTAATGCAGAGACAGAGGAATTCTTAGAGTGGATGGAGATTTCCAAGACAGATTATCCGCAGGTTATGGGCGTAACGCTTGCACTCTACAGATATGGTGTATATCAGGCTGCCGGTGGAAGAAATCAGGCATTCCTTGATATGGATAAAAAGCTTACAAAGATGGCACTTGATGCATATAAGAATAAAGAGATGGCGGCGAAGGAGTACCGCCACAGAGCCATGACATGGGGCGTTCAGGCTGCATATTATACGGCACTCCCAATCTGGCTTCTTAACTGCTGGGGTGTTGTAACTATTGCAGATATGTTAAGTATGGTGTCTACAGAGATGGTCAACACAGAGGATAAGCACCAGGCAATGTTAGACCTTGCATATCTGTATGAGAACATGATTATGAGAAACCGCTCTAACGGCGGTTATGAGACAGGCGTAGAGGCACTCTGGCGTTTCTGCGAAATGTTTAATATTGATATAGTAATCATGTATGTTCATATGGGCTGCAAATCAATGTCAGGATATCATGGTCTATTTGAGGAAGAAGCGAGAAAACATGGAATTCATTTAATATGGGTAACGCACAATCTTATGTGTCCTGAGGATGGAACAAGAAGAGACATGAGAACGGAGATTAACAGATACATGAGAACTGTTTTCAGGGAAGAGCCGCTTGACCCGTCACTTGAGGATTTTGACGATTCTAAGAGCTGGTAAGAAGTGTGGATGCTGCATACGTGGCAGGAAAGGATAGCAGAATGAAATATTTCGGTGGTTGTGACGCAGGAAGTACATATACCAAATGCGTAATTATAGATGAGAATGGAAAAATCGCAGCTGCGGTTACTAAGAGAAGCAGGATTAATCCTGTGCTTAGTGCGAAGGATGCGCTTGACGAGGCTGTAAGCCAGGTTGACGGTCTAAACAGCGCAGAGGAGCTTACATATCTGATTGGTACGGGTTACGGAAGAAACAAAGTACCGTTTGCAGATGAGAATATATCAGAGATAAGCTGTCATGCTATGGGAGTTCATGTGACTGACCCATCGGTTAAGGCGATTATTGATATCGGCGGTCAGGATGTTAAGGGAATTGCGATTGACACTGATGGAACTGTGCTTAATTTTGCGATGAATGACAAATGTGCAGCAGGAACGGGAAGATTTTTTGAATCAATGGCGAGAGCATTTGAAATGTCTTTAGATGAATTTTCTAATCTGTCTCTTACAGCGAAGAACGTGATTCCAATAACAGCACAGTGCGCGGTATTTGCAGAGAGTGAGGTTATTTCGTTAGTAGGTGAGGGTAAGCCTATGGAGGAGATAGCGGCAGGAATACAGTTATCGGTTGCTAAGAGATGCTTTGTCATGGCTAAGAAAGCAGGTGCGGCTGACAGCGTTACACTTACAGGTGGATGTGCCAAGAATGAAGGCTTGAAGAAAGCAATAGAAAAGGTGCTTAAGATTAATGTAGTTGATCTGCCGACAGACCCACAGCTTATGGGAGCATTAGGTGCTGCAGAATATGCAAGACAGAAGGGAAGTAACGTATGATAGTATTAAAAGTGCTGGCTATTATTGCAATCGTGCTTGTTGCATTGTTTCTTCTGACTCTTGTTATATATTTCTTTAATCTTGATATGAAATTTGCAGCAGCTTTAATCAAGCCGCTTACTGCGTATTATAACTGGTCAAAGAACAGGCGTGAGACAAAGAAAAAGAAAGAACAGGATACACATAAAGAATAACAGGAAGGGCAGAAACAGCCGATGGATATATATGATGGTGAGATAAGAAAGCTTATATCAATGCTTGAAAGCCATGGAGTAAAGAGACTTCCATCACATAAAGAATGGGAGATGACTGAGAAGGAGAATCTTATCCTTAAAAGCGAGACGGCTTATGAGCTTGGCGGTGGAAGCAGTCAGGCAGTAAGTGCCATTGCATTTACACAGGATAAAGAGCTTGTGCCGGAGGATGCAGTGTATCTCGTTGGAGATGACCTGCGTGACATTAAGAATGATATCTCATATGCAAGAATTACTGTAATCAGGCTGGACAGTGAATATATTAAGAATCATGATGACAATGCGCTGTATGCTTCAATGAGAGCGACTGATTACGTAAGATACCATGCATTTCCTAAAGGATATATGATGAGAATATCAGCTGTCAGGGAAAGAGAACCAGTGAGAGTGAGTAAAGAAGCGGTTTCACATGGGATTAACTTTGCAGCAGTAGGGCTGGGACTTATCAATGCCTACAGGAAGCGTCCTGAAGTTGAGGCTGTAAGCATATATTTTGTTACTGGGCAGGATATTGATTACACATTTTTAAAAAGTGAAGCACACAGATGTGAACAGATAACAGATTCGCTGAATCACATATTTAACGGTCTTACAATGGATTGTTCAACTTGCTCAAGCAGGGAATTGTGCGATGAAATAGATGGACTCAGGGAGCTGCATAAGAAGCAGTTGTAGCTGGCTCTGTCGAAATATGACAAAAAGAAAA
>UMIZ01011833.1_pt1 | contig 11153 bp, 9 predicted proteins | sample 1965931 | NCBI WGS metagenome assembly UMIZ01 (sample SAMEA4836137, study PRJEB28245) | human gut metagenome | biome: gut microbiome; material: fecal sample | place: Denmark | collected 2008
CCATGACACAGCACCAGATTGCCAAATGGTCCGATGCAGATATCATCATCTATATCGGCTGCGGCGAGCGTGGAAATGAGATGACACAGGTTCTGGAGGACTTCAGCAAGCTGATCGACCCGAAATCCGGAAACCTGATGATGGACCGTACTACTCTGATCGCCAACACATCCAACATGCCGGTTGCTGCCCGTGAAGCATCTATCTACACAGGTGTTACTCTGGCTGAATATTATCGTGACATGGGTTACGATGTAGCGATCATGGCAGACTCCACCTCCCGTTGGGCTGAGGCTCTTCGAGAGCTTTCCGGACGACTTGAGGAAATGCCGGCAGAGGAAGGTTTCCCTGCTTACCTGGCTTCCAAGCTTTCCGCTTTTTATGAGCGTGCCGGAATGATGCAGAATCTCAATGGTACAGAAGGTTCTGTCTCCATCATCGGTGCAGTTTCCCCACAGGGCGGTGACTTCTCTGAACCAGTCACTCAGAATACCAAACGATTTGTACGATGCTTCTGGGGACTTGATAAGGCTCTTGCTTATGCAAGACACTTCCCGGCGATCCACTGGCTCACAAGCTACAGTGAATACCTCGAAGACCTGACCCCATGGTATCGCGATCATGTATCTCCAAAATTCGTGGCTGACCGAAATCAGCTGATGGCGATCCTGAATCAGGAAAGCTCTCTGATGGAGATCGTTAAACTGATCGGCAGTGATGTACTCCCGGATGATCAGAAGCTGACTCTTGAGATTGCCAGAGTCATCCGACTTGGCTTCCTTCAGCAGAATGCCTTCCATCAGGAAGATACCTGCGTTCCAATGGAAAAACAGTTTGAGATGATGGAGATCATCCTTTATCTGTACGAAAAATCCAAAGCACTCATCAACCGAGGCATGCCGGTTTCTGTACTGAAAGAGGACAACATCTTTGAACGCATCATTTCTATTAAATATGATGTTCCAAACAATCAGCTAGACAAATTTGAACAGTACCGAAAAGACATCGACGCATTTTATGACAAAGTATTAGAGAAGAACGGCTGACAGGAGGAACGTTTTTATGGCAATTGAATATTTAGGTTTAAGTGAAATAAACGGCCCTCTGGTAGTTCTGGAAGGTGTAAAGAATGCCTCTTTTGAGGAGATCGTCGAATTCCATATGGATGACGGAACACAGAAGATCGGCCGTATCATTGAGATTTATGAGGACAAAGCAGTTATCCAGGTATTTGAAGGAACTGACAATATGTCCCTTGGCAACACACATATCCGACTCACCGGACATCCGATGGAGATCGGTCTTTCACCGGAAATCCTCGGCCGTACCTTCAACGGTATTGGTCAGCCGATCGACGGACTCGGTGCGATAACTCCGGAGGTTAACCTTAATATCAACGGTCTTCCGCTGAATCCGGTCACGCGAGAATATCCACGAAACTATATCAATACCGGTATTTCTGCAATTGATGGTCTGACTACTCTGATCCGTGGTCAGAAACTTCCAATCTTTTCCGGAAATGGTCTTCCACATGACAAGCTGGCTGCACAGATCGTACAGCAGGCTTCTCTGGGCGGTGATTCCGATGAAAACTTTGCAATCGTTTTTGCAGCTATGGGTGTTAAATACGATGTTGCAGAATTTTTCCGCCGTACTTTCGAAGAAAGCGGTGCTTCTGATCACGTTGTCATGTTCCTGAACCTGGCAAACGACCCGGTCGTTGAACGACTGCTGACACCAAAGATCGCACTTACCGCTGCAGAGTATCTGGCATTTGAAAAAGGCATGCATATCCTGGTCATTCTGACAGATATCACATCTTTCTGTGAAGCCATGCGTGAAGTTTCCTCCTCTAAAGGTGAGATTCCTTCCCGTAAAGGCTACCCGGGATATCTGTACAGTGAACTGGCTACTCTTTATGAGCGTGCCGGTATCGTACAGGGCGGCACCGGTTCTGTCACACAGATTCCGATCCTGACCATGCCGAACGATGATATTACGCATCCGATTCCTGACCTTACCGGATATATCACCGAAGGTCAGATCGTTCTGGACCGCCAGCTGCATGGCCAGGCAATCTATCCGCCGATCAACGTACTTCCATCTCTGTCCCGTCTGATGAAGGATGGTATTGGAGAAGGCTTCACCAGAGAAGATCATCAGGACGTTGCAAACCAGCTCTTCTCCTGCTATGCAAAAGTAGGCGATGCAAGAGCTCTGGCTTCCGTTATCGGTGAAGATGAACTTTCCCCGATTGACAAACGTTACCTTGTCTTCGGTAAAGCATTTGAAGCAGAATTTGTCGGACAGGGTGAAACAGAAAACAGAAGTATCACAGAAACCCTTGATAAAGGCTGGGAGCTTCTGGGGCTTCTTCCGAAAGAAGAACTCGACCGAATCGATACAAAAATCCTGAACAAGTACTATAAAGAGACTGTACGCTAAGGGGAGGTGACTGTTTATGGATCCGAATACCTTCCCCACCAAGGGTAATCTGATACTTGCCAAAAATTCTCTGGCTCTTTCCCGTCAGGGATTTGAGCTGATGGACAAGAAACGAAACATCCTGATCCGTGAAATGATGGAACTGATCGACCAAGCCAAGGATATACAGGCTCAGATTGATGAAACCTTCCGTACCGCCTATGCAGCGCTCCAGAAAGCCAATATGGAGCTTGGAATCGCATTTGTACAGCAGGTTTCTTATACTGTCCCTGTGGAAGATTCTGTGAGGATCAAGACACGCAGCGTTATGGGAACTGAAATTCCTCTGGTTGAATATGACAAACAGCTGACAAACACGCCTACCTATGCTTACTACAGCACCAGAGTTTCTCTTGATCAGGCAAAAGCTGCCTTCGAAAAGGTAAAAGAGCTCTCTATCCAGCTCGCCGGTATCGAAAATGCCGCGATCCGTCTGGCTGCAAACATCAAAAAAACACAGAAAAGAGCGAATGCTCTCAAGAATATTACGATTCCTCGTTATGAAGCACTTACCAAGGACATCCAGAATGCACTTGAGGAAAAAGAGCGTGAGGAATTTACTCGCCTGAAAGTTATTAAACGAATGAAGCAGAAGGGGTGATCCCCTCCTGCTTTTTTTGTCCCGGGCAGCAAATCATACCTATATAGGGCCCGCATTATTGTCAGATAATTGTTCTTTGAAAGTTTAAAATTTTTCTTTTGAATGCAAAATTCTTTAATATTTTCACTATGAAAAAGTCAATAGATTTTTTTATTTTTTTGTCGAATTTCTTAATTTCATCATTATTAACCAAAACATTTGTTTTTTATTTATTTATGTAAATCTCTTATTCCACATTAATTTTTTGTGGATAATGTGGATAACTTTGTGTATAACTCAAATATCTCGATTTTTCAACCTTTCCAAGATGTGGATAACTTTTACACCATTTTTCGCGTTATCCACATTTTCCCCCATTATTCGACAACCTTTGTGCAATTTGCTAAATACCCCTCTTTCTTCGACAATTTTTGCCAAAAGAAAAGAGTCACAGTTCTACAAATTGCGTAGAACTATAACTCTTTGATTTTATTCCATATAACTTCCAACACCAACCGGTGTATCGTAATTATAATCTGTGATTACAATCCCTTTATTGGAGTTCAGCGCATGTACGACTTTGCCATCTCCAATATACAGGGCTACATGAGAAATTCCACTGCCATAAAAGACAAGATCTCCGACTTCCATCTGGCTCAGATCTCTCTTCTGGGATGCACTGTACTGAGCTGCTGCCACTCGCGGTAGCTCATAGCCAAAGTTTGCAAATACAGACATCACGAATCCAGAGCAGTCTGCACCGTTCGTGAGGCTTGTTCCGCCCCATACATATGGATTGCCAACAAACTGTACTGCAAAATCCGCGACTGCCTGGCGATTCGCCACACGCTTTTCTTCTTTTCTTCGTGCAGCCTCCTTTAATGCCTGCTTACGAATACGGGCAGTTTCTTCTTTGATCTCCTGCGCACGTCTTGCCACTTCCTGTGCATCTGCATATTTCTTTGCTTCTTTTTTCAGCTGCTGATATTCCTGTGCCTGTATCTCTGCCCGCGCTACGATCTGATTAGCCATTGCACTGATATCCCCACCGGAAGTACTGCTTTCTGTCCCGTCAGAAAACATTTCATCATTTGCATCTGCGTCTTCTGTGATCTCAACATCGTCCACATCCGCATCCTCATCTTCTGTGATCTCAATCTCAACCTCCGATGAACCACTGGAAAAATCATCTGCATAAACGGTCCATGTACTGCTGATACAACATATTGCCAATAACATTGCTGTTATTTTTTTCTTCATCTATTACTCCTTTGCGTTTGTTAAATACATAATTTACGCGCAACAGTTATGTATCTTAACACAATTGTAATAGATTTGTCAAATTTTTCTTTATTTACGCTTTAATACTCCATCAAATAGCGCTGAACAGATGCCACTGCATTGGCTCCATCTGCCACTGCAGTTACTACCTGACGCAGATTCTTGGTTCGGATATCGCCGGCGGCAAAGATGCCCGGTGTACTTGTCACGCCATCTTCTCCAGCAATGATATAGCCGCTTTCATCCATCTTCACAAGATCTTTGAACTTTCCACTTCCCGGCACGATTCCTACTGCAATAAACACTCCATCCACCGAAATTTCCTTTTCCTCATCCGTTTTTACATTTCGTACTTTCAGTGCCGTCACTTTGTCCTCACCTTCCACAGATACCGGTACACTGTCCCACACCAGTTCAACATTATGGCAGACAAATAAGCTGTCCTGAAGAATTTTTTCCGCACGAAGTTCATCACGTCTGTGTACCAGATAAACTTTCTTGCAAGTCCGGGAAAGAAGAATTGCATCTTCCACAGCCACATTTCCGCCTCCTACTACTGCAACTGTCCCTTCCTGGAAAAAGGCCGCATCACAGGTTGCACAATAGGAAACTCCCATACCACCCAGTTCTTCCTCTCCGGGAATTCCAAGATGACGGTGTGTCGCTCCACAGGCTATGATTACCGCCCTTGCATGATATTCATTCTTTTTGGTCCGGATCACCTTGATCTCTCCCTCGTCTGTAACAGAAAGAACTGGCTCTCTCTTTGGTTTCAGTCCAAGTTTTTCCGCATGGCCTGCCATCGCCTCACCCAGATCCAGTCCGGTGATTCCAGGAAGTCCCGGATAATTGTCTACTTCATATGTGTCCACGATCTGTCCGCCCTGCACAAATTTTCTGTCCAGCCAGATTGTATTTAACTTTGCTCTTGTGGCATAGATTGCAGCACAGATTCCTGCCGGCCCTGCACCAAGAATTGCCAGATCATATATATTATTTTCCATCAGCTTTCGCCTCACTTTCTACGTTGCTGTTCACTCACAGCTGCTGCCTATCAGTTTAGCATACAATCGTTTTTTTTCCAATAAGATAGTAAAAAGCACTCCTTCGAGGTCTTTATGAAGTTATCTTTCCACAGACCAACATCCCGTATTCTGATTGCAGGCACGTTGTGTCTCGTTTTTCTGCTTGGAACTGTCCTTGGCTGGGCAAACACACACCTGCTCTCCGCAGACAGTCGTTTTGAGCAATTTACAGAAGAACTTTTTCAAAAAGAAGTTTCCGGCAATATGCTGAACCTTCATTATTCACTGGCTTATCCGGAAAAGAAAGGGATACAACGCCCCAAAGCTACACTTGGTACAATTTCTCTGCCTTCTTCACAATTAACAGACACATCTTCTGCCTCCCTTTCCAATACCTCCTCTGAAGCAGAAGATTTTACATCCCAAACGCTCAAAAAACTTCAGACATTCAAAGCCTCCGGTCTTTCTGAATCCAACCGGCCCACACTCGACATGCTTCTTCTGTATTACAAAACACAGGCTGACTATCAGGACTATTCCATCCTTTATGAACCTTTAAGTCCCAGTCTTGGAATTCAGGCACAACTTCCCGTCCTGCTCGCCGAATATGCCTTCTATCAGAAGCAGGATATCGCAGACTATCTGAACCTTCTTGTCTCTGTAGAACCATATTTTGAAAGCATTCTTGCTTTTGAACAGGAAAAATCACAGCAGGGATATTTTATGAGTGATACAACACTGGACCGTGTTCTGGACCAATGCCGTAGCTTTATCAAGGAGCCCGATTCCAATTATATGCTGGATATTTTCGCCGAAAAATTGAAATCTTTCGGAAAACTTCCTCAAAAAGAACAGGATATTCTCATCCAAAAACATAAACAGATTCTTCTGAACAAGGTAATTCCTGCCTATCAGAATCTGATTCTTGGTCTGCAGTCCCTCCGCGGCACCGGCCGCCCAAGTCAGGGACTTGCACACTTAAATGGAGGAAAAAAATATTATGAATATCTGATAAAGAGCCAGACCGGCTCCTATACACCAGTCAGAGAAATGCAGAAACGACTTGCCGGGCAGATTGCAGCTGATATGAACAATGCACAGAAAATTCTGAAGCAAAATCCTTCTCTGCTTCGCAAATTGAACAGCCATTTCGACCTTCCCGAAATGGAACCACAGGACATTCTTACTGCTCTCTGCCAAAAAACTGGTAAAGATTTTCCGACTCTGCCAGAGACAGACTACACCGTACGCTATGTACATAGATCCATGCAGGAATACCTGAGTCCGGCTTTCTATCTGACTCCTCCGCTTGACACCCGAACACCCAATATCATCTATATTAATCCTTCAGACCAGCGCAGTAACCTGGAACTTTTTACAACTTTGTCTCATGAGGGATTTCCAGGACATCTGTATCAGACTATCTTCTTTGGAAACACAGAACCTTCTGATATCCGCTATCTGATCACCTCCAGCGGCTACATCGAAGGCTGGGCAACTTATATAGAATCTTATGGATATCAGTATGCTTCCAATTATCTGGATGATAATGATGGCTCTGACTATGTCTGTCTTACCTGGCTGAACCGCAGTATTAATCTGTGCATCTATTCCCTTCTGGACATCGGCATCCATTATTATGGCTGGAGTCAGGACGAAGCCGCCAGATTGCTGAAACTTTTTGGAATCACAAATACAAATGCAATATCTGAGATCTACCAGTATATCGTGGAAACGCCCGCCAATTATCTGAAATACTGCTGGGGATACCTCTGTTTTCTTGATCTGAAGACAGAATGGCAAACTGTACTCGGCAACAACTTTAATCCAAAAGCTTTTCACCAATATCTTCTTGAAATCGGTCCTGTCCAGTTTCCAGTACTGCAAAAATACATGCAGAAACATCTCCAAAAACTGACAGTCAAAGAAAACGGCCATTCTGCCGCTGTAAATTCAGATACAAAAAGGAGGTGCAGCTTTTTGCACCTCCTACTCTTTTCCATAATCATCAAAAAATCTCTGCAGTTTCAGCAATGCTTTCGTTAAATCCTTGGTTTCCTGCGGATTCAGGCTGTCAAGCACTGCCATGACCATCTTCTCATGAAAGATTTTATGATGAAGATAAGCTTTTTCTCCTTTTTCTGAAAGAGAAACCAGGACAACTCTCCTGTCCTCTTCACTTCTGGTTCGTTCTACATAGCCTTTTTTCACAAGATGGTTGATTGCAATCGTCAGTGTTCCCACCGTAACAGACATTGTTTTGGCCACTGTAGACATATTCTTGGATTCCTGTATACCGATCGCTTCCATAATATGCATATCATTTACTGATATATCTTTATATTCTGATGTGATCAGTGCTCGTTCTTCAATATCAAGAATATCTTTAAACAACCTCACCAGAATATTATTCACTGTTTCATATGAATTCATGCGTCTCTCCTCCGCTTCCTGACCCCTGGGCGCAGTCTCTCTGTATTCGTTATTTTTTATTATAGCGTATCTTTATTTGAAGCACAAAGTATTTTTACACTTATTTTTTTTACTTAATTCTTTCTTTAAAGTAATCTATTTGCTATAATGGTGAATTGAACATAAACAGACTTTTTTAAGTCTCACAAAATACACAAAGGAATTTATTATGAAAAAAAACAAAAACATCCCCTTAAACCTGAAAGAACAGATCAATTCCCGCATTGGCCTGATCTGTTCCATTGTAGTCATGCTCCTTCTGGTTCTTGTTTTTCACCAGCTTGATTATCAACTGATCCAGAAACCTGCAGACCAGGCTGCAAAAGAAGCAGCCAAGCAAAAGGAAGAAGCCGAGGCAGCTGCCAAAGCTCCGGAAATTTCCACTGCAACTGTTGTCGCAGTCGGTGACAATCTCTTTCATGATTCACTGATTGAATCCGGCAAATCCGACTCTGGTACATGGAACTATGACAAAATTTACGAAAATGTCAAAGATGAGATCCAGGCTGCCGATATTGCCATGGTAGACCAGGAAACCGTCTTTACAACAGACCATGATGCTGTCAGTGGTTATCCATCCTTTGCAACTCCGACGGAAGTTGGTGATGCACTGGTCAATGCAGGATTCGATGTAATCGAGTCTGCAACCAATCATATCGATGACTACGGATATGACTATATGGCACAGACACTGAATTACTGGAAAACCAGCCATCCGGATGTACCGGTTCTCGGAATCCATGAGACAGAAGAAGATGCAAATTCCGTCAAAGTGCTGGAGGTAAACGGTATTAAGATTTCTTTCCTTGATTATACATATGGTACCAACAATTCCGGTGCCGGCGAAGGCAAAGAATACATGATCGACATCTTTGAAAAAGACAAAGTAGCTTCCATGATCCAGAAAGCCAAAGAAAACAGCGATGTATTGATCTTTGTCGCTCACTGGGGCAAAGAAATGGAACCAATGCCTACTGAATACGAAAAAGAATGGGCAACCTTCCTTATGCAGCAGGGTGTTGACGTTGTGATCGGCGGTCATCCGCATACCCTTCAGCCATACGGAACTATGTCTGATAAAGAAGGCCACAGTATGCTGATCTTCTATTCACTCGGAAACTTCGTATCTACTCAGGAGTCCTTTGATGCACTTCTCGAAGGAATGGGCTGCTTCACTATCCAGAAAACCGTCCAGAACGGAAAAACAACCGTAGAAATCCTGGATCCTGAAGTAAAGCCAATGGTAATGCATTACAACAAAGATGCCGGCGTATTCAGTCCGTACATGCTGTCCGATTACACCGAAGAACTTGCTTCACAGCATGAAGTACGAACAGTCCTTGGAGATGATTCCTTTACACTTGCCAATCTCCAGGCCCGCTTTAAAGAAATCATGTCCCTGAGCGTAAAACCTTCCACCAACACCGATCTCCTTGATGTTACCTTCAACTCCGACGGCGATATGGTAAACTCCAATGGAGAATACGTAGACGATACCTGGTCTGTAAGTGCAGCCAACGCCCAGGATGATACCGCTGCCGATAACTCCGACAGCTCTGATGACTCCTCAGACAGTTCTGATGATAGTTCCGACTCGTCTGACGACTACGATTACAGTGACTCATCAGATGACTCCGATGGATCCGACTACAGCGATGAGTCTGATTACAGTGATGACTCCGACTATTCAGACGACTCTGAATACTAACACCTACCTTCTTCCGGTCCAGGCTCACCACCTGTTCCGGAAGCTGAGAAAAAATTACAATGTTGTAAAATAAAACTCCTGCTATGTATTCGGGCAAATAGACGCCTGAAGAAATTTGCAGAAGTACTTAAAGACAAAATATTATGTTGTATCAAAAAATGATGCTGTCTGAGCGTAGCGAGTTCATCATTTTTTGATACGCTTTTAATAATATTTTTTCTTGCTAGTACTTCTGAATTTCTGAATTGTCTATTGCTGAATACATAGCAGGAGTTTTAATTATATTTTTTAGTTCTTTCTCACTTCCGGAACAAAAGCCGCTTTGCATTCTCCTCTGTCACAGCGATCACTTCTTCGCCGCTGATTCCTTTCAGCTCCGCGATCATCGCTGCCACATACGGAAGATTCAGCGAACTGTTTCTTTTACCACGATTCGGCTCCGGACTTAAGTACGGACTGTCCGTCTCCAACACAAGCTGCTCAAGCGGCGCATACTCCACCACTTCCTTCAGCTTCTTCGCACTCTTAAACGTTACAACTCCGCCAATTCCAAGATAAAGTCCCATATTCAGGTATTCCCTTGCTATTTCCTTTCCATAAGAAAAACAATGGATAATCCCTCCATGCATTCCCTCTTTCATGCATTCCTTCACCAGCTCCAGCGTATCCCTGGCTGCATCCCTGCTGTGGATCATAAACGGCATTTTTTCCTCTCTGGCAATCTCCATCTGTGCGCGAAACATCTTCTTCTGAATCTCATGTTCCCGTTCTTCTTTATGCCAGTAATAATCCAATCCAATCTCTCCGATCGCAACTGCCTTTGGCAGATGGCACAGACGACGGATTTCATTCAATGTATCCTCTGTCATCTTTTCTGCATCATCCGGGTGAATTCCAAAGGCGCCATAGACAAAGGGATATTTTTCCATCAGTTCTTCTGTCGCTTTCAGACTCTCGATCGATGCACATGCATTTACAATATGTCCAATTCCATGTGCTTCCATAGAATTCAATAATGCCTCTCTGTCCTGTTCAAAAGCCTCATCATCATAATGTGCATGTGTCTCAAAAATCATATGTGTTTCCATCCGTCTTTCCGCTCCTCAATCATAAACTCTCATCTCTGTTTACTCCGTCAATCTGTTCAAACTCCATTCCCGCACGGATGCTTCCTCCATGCAGAACTCTTGTAAAAACACCCTCTCGCGGCATAATACAATCCCCCATCTTCTGAAAGATTGCACATCCATGATGGCATTCCTTACCAATCTGCGTCATTTCCAGAACAACTTCTCCACAACGAAATCTGGTTCCAACCGGAAGTGATGAAAAATCAAACCCCTGCACTACAAGATTTTCTCCAAACGCTCCATCCTCTACTTCGGCACCTCTCGCACGAAAAGCTTCTATTTTGTCATAAGACAGAAGGCTGACCTGTCGATGCCATTTGCCTGCATGTGCATCATTTTTAATTCCCCAGTCCTCTACAAATTCTGCTTCCTCTACCGGATGTTTCTGCGTCCCCTTTTTTTCACTGATACAGACTGCGATCACTTTACCCATAATCAAATTCTCCTATATTACAATTGACCAGTCCTGGACT
>UMIZ01029090.1_pt1 | contig 11117 bp, 5 predicted proteins | sample 1965931 | NCBI WGS metagenome assembly UMIZ01 (sample SAMEA4836137, study PRJEB28245) | human gut metagenome | biome: gut microbiome; material: fecal sample | place: Denmark | collected 2008
AATTACAGCAAAATTGGTGATGGCGCATTTCAGAATTGTACATCATTAAAGAACGTAAAGTATGATGAATCAGTTAATAACATTGAGCATACAATAGGCAGTTCAGCGTTTAGAGATTGCAAATCTTTGACAAGCGTAACACTTGAAAAAGGACTTAAAACAATTGATACACATGCATTCCGCAATACTAACATTGATAAGCTGAATGTACCAGAGGGAGTTACTAAGATAGCTGCAGCTGCATTTATGGACTGCAAGAATCTTACATCTGTAAATGTTCCTTCTACAGTGAGCAGTATTGGAGGAACATATTATGGAGGTTCTTTCGAGAATTGTTCAAAATTAACATCTGTTAATATTGCAGGAGATAAGAATATTGAGGCTGTAATTGGCGATAGAGCATTTAAGAATTGTACAATGTTAAAAAATGTAGTTGTACCGGGTAATTATAACAGCGTAGGTGATAGTGCATTTGAAGGCTGTACAAGTCTTACAGGTTTTGAGTATAAGAAGAGTTCGTATGATTTTGCTAATCAGAGCGTAGGAAGTTATGCATTTAGTGAGTGTACATCATTAAAAGATGTTAAGCTCCCTACAACATTGGCTTCAATAGGAAGTTATGCATTTTATAAATGCTCTTCATTACCACAGGTTGTAATTCCAGAAGGTGTAAAAACAATCGGTAATAATTCATTCCAGTATTGTAATACACTTGAAACTGTCACAATTCCATCAACAGTGGAGAACATTTCCAGAAATACTTTTGATGGCTGTGCTAAATTAAAAAATGTAATAATGGCTAAAGGCGACACAGATGCTAAGATAAGCTCATATGCATTCCAGAACTGTACTTCATTAGCAAGTATATCAATACCTGGTAATTATGTAAGCATAGATAATTATGTATTCAGCGGTTGTACAAGCCTTGAAAAATTCTCATGGGAAAAAGGAATGTATGGTTATAATAACCAGTCTATAAGTGCATATGCTTTTGGATATAATAATAGTCTTTCAATTGCATCACTTCCTTCTACACTTGGAACAATAGAAAAAAATGCATTCTACAATGTTAAATCAATATTTGTAATTGAAGGTGAAGCCGGATCTGAGGCAGAAAGTTATGCTAAGACAAATGGTATAACATTCAAGAGTTATTCACAGCCATTATCAATTAATGCGGTAATATCACCATCAGGAAGTGCTAAGGATGGAGATGTTATTAATATTCAGGCAAATGCATCAGGCGGTTCTTCAGATTATCAGTATAAGCTTGTTGTTTATAATGAAGATACAGGCAAATGGGGCGTTGTTAGAGATTACGGTGAGACAAGCGGATTTACATGGGTATCTTCACCTGGTTCAAGAAGATTCTATGTTAAGGTTAAGGACAGTACAGGAAAGGAAGTATTAAGTTCTGCACTCATAAGCATTAACAAGAAGCTTGAAGCTAAGGCGTCATATAAGTATGTAAATAATAACATTGAATTTACAGCATCAGGTAATTATGGAAGCGGTAACTACCAGTACAAATTCATTGTTTACAATGTAGATACAGGTAAATGGGGAATTGTTCAGGATTACAGCAGTAAGAATACATGCGTATGGAATGCATCCGGAGCATCAGCAGGTAACAGAAAGTTTTATGTTGATATTAAGGATTCAAACGGAACTGTTGCAAGAAGTGCAGCAATGAATATTAGTACACAGACAGGTCTTAATGTATCACTTAAATCATCAGCATCACAGGTTAATCCGGGCGCTTCAGTAAAGCTTACTGCTAATGCTGCAGGAGGAAACGGAAGTTATCAGTATAAGTTCATCGTTTATAACACAGCAACAAAGCAGTGGGGCAAGGTTCAGGATTACAGTAGCAGTAATACATGCACATGGGTTGCAGGAGCAGCAGGAACAAGACAGTTCTATGTTGACGTAAAGGATGCAAGCGGTAAAGTTGTAAGAAGTGCTGTTAATACTATAAATGTTGGAAACAGTATGAGTGTTACTGCAACAATAAGCACAAAGGCTAATAAAGTCGGCGGTAAGGTTACAATAAGCGGGGCAGCAACAGGCGGAGCAGGAAGCTATCAGTACAAGTTTATTGTATACAACAAGACAACCAAGACATGGGGACTTATCCAGAACTTCAGTTCTAACAACAAGATAACATGGACAGCCGGAAGTGACGGAGACAGAGAGTTTTACATTGATGTCAAGGACGCTGAAGGTAAGGTCGTAAGAAGTTCAGTAATGAATGTTAAGACAAGTAATTAAATACTAACTGTATAATTGGATGATTGACTGATTGGTCATGGAAAGGGTTGGTGCTCTGACGATTGAGAGTCGTTAGGGTGTCAGTCCTTTTTTACGGGTAGTGCCATATGTATTTTATCTTGAATGAAGCCGGCGAGTTGCCAAAGACTACTAAATTATGTAAAAAATACATTTTCGTAGGCATTATGCTTTTGCCGTACTCAAACTTAGCTTTGAGTACATGTAGAGTGGTTGCCACTGACTTATTCTACAGTCTGAACAACAATCATGAGTGATTCATAAATACAATTTCAAACGGAAGAAAGATAAAAAATCTACATCGGATTTTTCAACCCATTGCATAATTCTAATTCTTGATATATAATATAATGACATATGAGATTATATTGCTACGAAGAGCCAATAGGAGGATATGATGACAAGAACATACGCTGTTAAGTATAAGAGTAAATCAAAGATGTTAACAACACCTGAGCAGGTTGCCCAGACTGAGGAAGATATCAAGGCTTTAGAACTTGTTAAGGACGCAGTTATTAAGGAAGACGGACAGGTTGTTTCTGTTGAGGTTGAGAATGAGGAAGATTTCGAGAAGGTTATGGACAGAGTAGTCAACATTTTCAGAAGAATTGATGACAAGTCTGAGGTTTCATACAAGTTCGGTCTTAACCGTGAATAATTCGAAGACTATTGATTAGAGTAAGCCTGTGAAGCCGTAGACTGCGTCACAGGCTTATATTATGTGTATGCCGAAATGGGTATGAAGCATTTATGTATTATGTTTATAAAGGAGTAAAACAGTGAGTTTAGAAAGTGAAATTAAGAAAAGAAGGACATTTGCCATTATCTCTCACCCGGATGCTGGTAAGACAACATTAACAGAGAAGTTCCTGCTTTACGGAGGTGCTATTAACCTTGCAGGTTCTGTAAAGGGTAAGAAGACTGCCAAGCATGCGGTTTCTGACTGGATGGAGATTGAGAAGGAAAGAGGTATTTCGGTAACTTCTTCTGTTCTTCAGTTCAACTACGAAGGTTACTGTATTAATATTCTTGATACTCCGGGACATGAGGATTTCTCAGAGGATACCTATAGAACTCTGATGGCAGCAGATTCTGCGGTCATGGTTATTGATGCTTCTAAGGGTGTTGAGAAACAGACTATCAAGCTTTTCAAGGTATGTGTTATGAGACACATTCCTATATTTACATTTATTAATAAGATGGATAGAGAGGCTAATGATCCATTCGAGCTTCTTGATGAGATTGAAAGCGTACTTGGAATCTCTACATGCCCAATTAACTGGCCTATCGGCTGCGGTAAGGAATTCAAGGGCGTGTATGATCGTAAAGAGAAAAATGTTTCTTTATTCAAGGCAGCAATGAATGGACAGAAGGAAGTCGATACTGAGATTGTTGACGCGTCAGATGAGGCTGTTCTTAAGGACAGAATTGGTGATGCTTTCTATGACAAGCTTCAGGAAGATATTGAACTGTTAGACGGAGCAAGTGCAGAGTTTGACCAGGAAATGGTAAGTGCTGGTGACCTTACACCGGTATTCTTCGGTTCAGCGCTTACTAACTTTGGTGTACAGACTTTCCTTGAGCATTTCTTATCAATGACAACTTCTCCGCTTCCAAGAAAGTCTGACCAGGGAGTTATTGCTCCATTTACTGAGGATTTCTCAGCATTTGTATTCAAGATTCAGGCTAATATGAATAAAGCACACAGAGACAGAATTGCTTTTATGAGAATATGTTCCGGTAAGTTTGAAGCCGGAATGGAAGCTAACCATGTTCAGGGTGGCAAGAAGATTAGACTCAGCCAGCCACAGCAGATGATGGCAGAGGAGAGACATATTGTTGATGAGGCATACGCAGGAGATATTATCGGTGTATTTGACCCGGGAATATTCTCTATCGGTGATACTATCTGCAAATCTAACAAGAAATTTGCATTTGAGGGTATTCCTACATTTGCACCGGAACATTTTGCAAGAGTAAGACAGATTGATACTATGAAGAGAAAACAGTTCATTAAGGGTATCAACCAGATTGCACAGGAAGGTGCGATTCAGATTTTCCAGGAGTTCAATACAGGAATGGAAGAGATTATCGTGGGCGTTGTTGGTGTCCTTCAGTTTGAAGTTCTCGAATACCGTCTTAAGAATGAATACGGTGTTGATATCAGACTTGAGCCGCTTCCATACGAGCATATCCGCTGGATTGAGAATCCTGAGGAAATTGATGTGAACAGAATTGTTGGTACATCAGATATGAAGAAGATTAAAGACCTTAAGGGCAATCCGCTTCTGGTATTTGCCAATAGCTGGTCTGTTAATATGGTACTTGAGAGAAATGAGGGCTTAAAGCTTTCAGAATTTGGAAAAAACTAGTTAATACTATACATTCAGGAGTCAGGTGATTACATGAAATCAGGATACAAATGTAGTGCAAAAAGAATAGCCGCAATTGGTGTCATGTTATGTATGCTTGTGCTGACATGCCTTACGGTTACTTCTGTGCTTAATACTAAGGCGGAAGAGTCCATTGGTCAGGGCCATGTTAATTATGATGTTACAGGCTTAAGAATCAGAAAAGGTCCTACAACAAACAGCAGTATTATTACAACTGTAAGCGGTGGATTTAAGTTTGATATATATGAAGAGACAACTGATGATGATGGCGATACATGGTATGGCATAGGCTTTTATCTTAATGGCAGTTATGAAAGGGGCTATATATATGGCGGTTACATAACTGTTGATAAGAGAAATGATTATGAGCCGGATGCGGATTTCGAGGAGTACCTTGATTCGCAGGGGTTCCCGGATAGTTATAAGGAAGGGTTAAGACAGCTTCATGCGCAGTATCCTAACTGGGTGTTTGTGGCGGACCATAATGGGAAAGACTGGTCGGATGTACTGGATAACCAGAATGTGATTGGTCGAAGCCTTACATATGGCTCAGCTGTATCATCATGGAAATCAGTAGCTGACGGGTGCTATGACTGGGAGACAGGAGAGTACACACAGCTTGATTCAGGAGGCTGGGTGCAGGCATCTTCTGCACTTGTTGAATATGCACTTGATCCTAGAAATTTCCTTAATGCAGATAATATATTTATGTTCGAGAATCTTTCATTTGATGGTTCATTGCAGGATGAGAGTGGTCTTGAGAGCATGGTTGATGGCACCTTTATGGAGAATTCAAGCCATAATCTATCATATGAAGGTAATGATTATACATATATAACCGGTTTGCTTCTTGCTGGGCAGAAATCAGGTGTAAGCCCATATCATCTTGCTTCAAGAATATTACAGGAGCAGGGAAACAGCGGATATGGAAGCAGTATATCAGGAACACAGTCTGGCTACTGGGGTTATTACAATTACTATAATATAGGAGCTTATGCAAGCGGTGGACTGACAGCGGTACAGAATGGTCTCAGGTATGCTTCAAGAACTGATTCAGAGACATTGAGACCATGGAATACGAGAATGAAGTCCATTGTTGGTGGGGCAATATATCTTGGAAAAAGTTACATAAACAGAGGTCAGAATACTCTTTATTATGAAAAATTTGATATGACAGGAAGAGGTCACCAGTATATGACTAATGTTCTTGCACCTAGAAGTGAATCAGTTAAGAGCGCACAGGGCTATAGTGACAGTAACAAGAATAATATAGCATTTATATTCAGAATACCTGTATATGAGAATATGCCTGAAAATGTGTGCGAGATACCTACAGGCAATGGTAGCCCTAATAACAGACTTGAGAGCCTGTATGTTGAAGATTATTCTATAACGCCAACATTCAGTTACTATACGACAGAATATAGTCTGATTGTGGATTATGAGACTTCATCAGTATATGTTGGGGGTTCAACACTCGATTCTTCAGCAGATGTAAGCGGACTGGGGTATCATGATCTTTCAGTTGGAAGTAATGATATTACAATTACTGTTACGGCAGCTAATGGCGATGATCAGGACTATACTATAACTGTTGTAAGACAGGATAAAGAACCTGATCCAACACCGGAACCAGATCCAGAACCGGATGTTGCTTATCCGGGATTTTCAACAACATTATCAGTTGATGAAGATGAAAAATACATAAGTGGTTTAACTGTATCAGATTATGTACAAGATGTGCTTGATAAGATTGATAATTATAATGGTGCTTATTCCAAGATACTTAATAAGAATGGCAATGAGAAAGATGGATTAGTCGGTACTGGAGATATCCTTATAACATATAATTCTTCTGGCGAAGAAGTAAGCAGATATGAGATTGTTATATATGGGGATGTCAATGGCGACGGAGAGATTGATTTGTTTGATTTTGCACAGATAAAGAGATCTATATTAGGTATAGCAGACCCGTCAGGAGTATATTGGAAGGCGGCCGACTGTAACAGAGACGGAGAGATTGATTTGTTTGATTTTGCAAAGGTTAAGAGATATATTCTTGGAATAGGAAGCATTAATCAATAATTATTGTTTGAAAGGATGACTATGAATAAGATAAAAAAATTACTTGCTTTTATAGGTGTACTGGCAATGTGCATTGCATTGATTCCTGTGTATTATGCTAAGGCTGACGAGCAGGCTTCTATATCTATAAGTTCAGCAAGCGGAACAGTTGGAAGTACGATAACGGTAACGGTTACTATATCTGCATCTGATGTTATTGATGTAGCCTCTGTTCCAGTGTCATATGATAATTCAATTATAAAACCTGTAGGTGCAGGTAATACTGGTGATGTATCATTTGCACTTCTTGATGCATCAGCATATGGCTCAAATGAATCTATATCTATGCAGTTTGAAGTTATTGCAGCAGGAACAACGACGCTTAGTGTTGCAGGTGATGCAAAGATATCTGTTAATGGTGAACGTGCAACAGTCAGCAGTTCCTCATCAGGAAAGGTAACCGGTCGTGCTCCAGCCAGCTATTCCTCAGACAACACATTAAAGTCTCTGCAGATAAGTCCGGGAACGCTTTCACCAGCATTTTCACCAGACAGGACAACATACAATGCAACTGTTGATGCTGATGTTACAGAGCTTGTTGTAAGTGCTGCCGCTAATGACAGTGCTGCCAAGATAAGCATAAGCGGTAGAAGAATGGACCCGGGAAGTAATACAACAACAATTACTGTTACTGCAGAAGATGGTTCAGTTAAGAAATATATAATATATACAACAAGACTTGAGGATGGTCAGGAAGCAACAACAGAGGCTGAGTCAAAGACAGAAGAGGTTACTGAGACATCAACCCAGACTGTTAATGACGATGGAACAGTTACAATAGATGGAAAGAAATATTCGGTTGTAAAGGATTATTCAGGAATCACAATTCCAGATGGATATCAGGAGATTGACTATGATTATAATGGTCAGAAGATAAATGCGGTTAAAGGCATAAAGACAGGTCTTATCCTTATGTATCTTGAAAGTGAAGATGGAAAAGGCGGGTTCTACATCTATGATGAGACTGCGAAAACATTTTCACCATACAATACTGTTGCAGAACCAGAGATAACATATGTTGTTCTGCCTATAACGAACTCGCTAGAGAAACCGGCTGGCTATGCTCTTACCAAGTTTACCATGAACGGTAAAGAGGTACAGGTGCTTATGGATGCCGACAGACAGTACTGCCTGTTCTACGGAGTAAGCTCACTTGGCGAGAAAGGCTGGTTCAGATACAGAGTAAGTGATGGAACTATACAGGCATATTCTGTTGTTAAGACAACAAATGCTGATACAGTTGTCAAAGCTGATAATAATAAGACATTTGGCGGTAACAGGTTCTGGCTTACAATAATTACAATACTTGGCGTGATAATCGTAGCGTTTATCATTGTCACAATTATACTGGCTGCTAAGCTTTCTAAGGTTAAGAAGGTATTTAATATGGCTTCTAAAGACGGAGTTGACCTTGATGAGTATACCGAGAAAGAGATAGAAGAGTATGATGAAGACAGTGAGGATGACGAGGACGCTGGCTTCGATGCGGATACTGGTTTTGACGAAGAAGATTCACTATACAAATCTTACGGTGATGACAAATCCGGCAAGAATGATGTTGAAGAATTTAAGTTGTTTGATATTGATGACGAAGATAAGTAAATAAATGCTTAATGCCCTGATGGTTATAGAATGGATTTTTATAATATATCAGGGCATTTGTTACATAGGGTTGATTTTTTCGGACAATCGTAAGATACTTGATAACATGATATAACATATGTTGTGATGAGGAATAAGCCATGCCGAAGAAGAAATCTTTCAATGAACCAATAGAATATATAGACAGCCGGGCTTTCGATGAAGCGAAGGAAAAGATAATCGGCAAGAGCCACAATGACAAGGGGATAGGCACTTTATCGGAAAAGACACTGCATGCAGTATTAAAAATGTATTATGAACCAGATGAAGATAATCATGAGGTTGCAATAGACGGTTATTTTGCAGATATATATAACGAGCATGGGATAATTGAGATTCAGACAAGACAGCTTAATAAGTTAAGGGATAAGCTGTCGGTATTCTTAAATGAATATCAGGTAAGAGTTGTGTACCCTATGCCTTATGAGAAGTATTTAAGCTGGATAGAGCCGGAGACTGGGGATATTACTTCAAGAAGAAAGTCTCCGAAGCGGTGTTCCATGTATGACGCGATGTTTGAGCTGTATAAGATTAAAGCATTTTTAAAAAATCCGAATCTTAAGGTTACGCTGCTTCTGATTGATATGGAGGAGTATAAGCTCCTTAATGGCTGGAGTTACGATAAAAAGCGCGGAAGTGTGCGTTATGACCGTATTCCGGTTGGAATAAGAAAGGTTATAGAGTTAGATTGTCCACAGGATTATATGCAGTTTGTACCAGATGGGCTTGAGAATAACTTTACTTCAGCAGATTTTGCAAATGCGGCTCATATTGACAGGCAGACTGCTGCCAGCGTACTTGCAATGCTTAATTACATGGAACAGGTGAAAAGAGTCGGAAAGACAGGCAATGCTTATATATACGATATTGAAGAACATTATTGAATGGAGATAGTATGTACTCTGTAAATGGAAACTGCTTTCGAATATCTGTAAGAAATCTTGTGGAATTCATGTGCGCAGAAGGTGATATTGACAACAGGAATACAGGCAGCAATGATGTAAAAATCATGCAGGAGGGTGCAAGGATTCACAGAAAAATCCAGCACAGCATGGGAACTATGTATCATGCGGAAGTGCCTTTAAAGATTGAGATACCGCTTGTATCTGATTTGGGAATTGAGTATGTATTACAGGTTGAAGGCAGGGCTGACGGTATTATTGCAGATATTAATTATGACGAGGATGGCAATAAAGAGCCGGAGAGCGATGCAATAATTGATGAGATAAAGACTATGCAGACAGATGTTTCCCTGCTGAAAGAACCGGTCTATGTGCATAAGGCGCAGGCACTGGTGTATGGCTATATATATGCAAGCCAGAAGAAACTGCCAAAGATTGGAATTCAGATGACTTACGTTACACCAGAGCCTGAGACAATCAACAAGTTTCTGGAAGAGTACACATTTGAACGTATTGAAGAGTGGTTTAATAAGCTGATTACAGGCTTTAAGAGATGGACTGATTATACATTTGATGAAAGACTAAAAAGGACGGAATCAATAAGAGAACTTAAGTTTCCTTATGAATACAGGGAGGGACAGAAGAATCTGTGCGTGAGTGTATACAGGGCTATTGAAGATAATGCCAATCTATATATTCAGGCACCTACAGGTGTCGGAAAGACGTTGTCTACTGTGTTCCCGGCTGTGCAGGCGTTAGGACAGCAGATGGCAGACAAGATATTTTACCTGACATCCAAGACGATAACGAGAACTGTTGCAGAGGATACTTATGCTATTCTGAGGGATAGCGGGCTTCATATGAGAACTGTTACTCTTACAGCGAAGGACAAAATATGTCCACTTGATGAGCGTAACTGTAACCCTGTTGCATGTCCGTATGCCAAGGGACATTTTGACAGGATTAATGATGCTGTGTATGACATAATAACGAGCCAGATGGTTATTGTAAGGGATAATGTCATGGAATATGCCAACAGGCATAAGGTCTGCCCGTTTGAGATGTCACTTGATGTTTCGTACTGGTGTGATGGAATTATATGTGATTATAATTATGTATTTGACCCGGATGCGTCGCTTAAGCGGTATTTTGGCAATGGTGCGAAGGGTGATTATGTGTTTCTTGTGGATGAAGCACATAACCTTGTGGACAGAGCAAGAGAAATGTACAGCGCAGTGTTGAAAAAAGAAGATTTTCTTGCGGCTAAGAAGCTTGTCAAGGAGATGGACAAGCGACTTGCAGGTGCACTTGACAGATGTAACAAGCAGTTGCTTGAATATAAAAGACAGTGTGATACATTCCAGGTTGTGAGCGGTCTTGGCACATTTCCAGCCAGCCTTGAACGTGTCATGGGACTTATGCAGAAGTTCATGGAGAGACATAAGGGCGAGCCAGTGACTAACGAGCTTTTGGAGTTTTTCTTTGTGGTGAGACATTTTCTTAATATGTATGATTGTGCTGATGAAAAATATGTCTACTATAATGAGCATGATAACGATGGAAACTTTCTTGTACATCTGTACTGCGTTGACCCGTCTGGCAACATAAGTGAGAGACTTTCACAGGGCAGAAGTACGGTATTCTTCTCAGCAACACTGCTTCCGGTGAATTATTTTAAGGAAATGCTTTCTGGTGATGTGTCAGAAAGGGCGGTTTATGCACATTCGTCTTTTGAACCTGATAATAAGAGAATTGTCGTGGCCACTGA
>UMIZ01006485.1_pt1 | contig 10567 bp, 10 predicted proteins | sample 1965931 | NCBI WGS metagenome assembly UMIZ01 (sample SAMEA4836137, study PRJEB28245) | human gut metagenome | biome: gut microbiome; material: fecal sample | place: Denmark | collected 2008
TCTCGGCAATCATCTTATGCCCGGAATAAATAGACATAATCATGCAGATCAAAGAAGCGCATGCAAAATACCTGTGTGCGGTTTTCATGCTTTTGCAGCCGGTGTAAAAGGCTGCGATCATGGTGATAAGGGCGCCCAGTGACCAGTATTTGTGAGATTTCATTTTGGTATCCTCCGTAAGATTTATTTTTTTACAGGTTTTTCAACACTTCAACAAGGCGGGAATTGTCCTCCGGCATCATGATGCAGAACCGTACAAATTCTCCATCCAGGCACTGGAAGGAGGAACAGTCACGGATTATCAGGCCCTGGCGGATGCAGGCTTCAAAAACATCATAAGAGGTAAGGCCTGGTTTCAGGATCTTAAGAAGAATGAAGTTTGCATAGGCGGGATAGACCTTATAAGTTGGAACGGACTTCAGTTCTTTGATCATTCTTGTGCGCTCAGAAAGGATCAGTTCACGGGTCTGGCGGATATAGTCTTCATCCTGGAGCATGATCTCGCCGGCAAAGGCGCCCATGCTGTTAAGAGACCATGGAGTTTGTTTCTCCCGCATTTTGGAAAGGAAATCCATGTTTCCGGTGATGCCGTAACCCAGACGCATTCCCGGGGCTGCGAAAAATTTCGATACGCCTCGAAGAACCATAAGGTTGGTGAATTCCCGGGTCAGAGGAACGGCAGTGATGGCATTGATATCCGGAGCAAACTCAACATAAGTTTCATCGATCATTACGAAGATATTTTTTTCCGCGCAGAAACTGATCAGCTGGCGGAGATCCTTCTGTGAGATGGCAGAGGAGGTGGGATTGTTAGGGTTGCAGAGAATGAGAAAATCGTATCCCTGTTCCAGCTTTTTGCAAAGATCGGGAATGTCCGGCTCGAAATCTTTGCTTTCCTGAAGGTGGTAATATTCCTGGGTGCTTCCGGAAAAAGAAAGCTCTCTGGAGTATTCGGAATAGGTAGGTCCCAGGATCAGGGTGTGCTTTGGAGCTTTTTCCTGAATGAGGAGGGAGATCAGCTCGCTGGAGCCGTTTCCGGGAAGAATAAAATCTGCCGGAATATTGCAATATTCGGAAATAGTATTGCGAAGGGTCGTGTATTCTCTGTCCGGATAGGAGGAAAAAATGTCAACATGTGCGGCAATGGCGGCACTGGCTTTGGGCGAGAGCCCCAGTGGATTAACATTGGCGCCGAATTTGACAATGTCTTCTTTTTTTAATCCGTAATAGCTGCAGATCTTTTCTATATCACTTCCGTGAAAAACGGGTTTCGTGTCCATTTTTGTCACCTCGTATTTTTATTTTTTCTACAAAAAATTTATATCCAGTATACATCAGAATCCATGGCATTTCCAGAAATTATAGCATAGAGACGGAAAGTTTTTTCGCTGGCGTGTTTTGTGTACGGATTTTACAGCAGATATGGAAATGCGGATGGCTGTCTGATAAAATAGAGCTATAAGCAGGAAGCAAGTGCAGACTGCAGACATCTGCCTGTAGCGATGCAATAATTTGTTGGAGAGCTATAATCTGGGACGGAAATAAGAAAAAGAGGATAAGATATCATGAAAACAGAAGATAAAAAGATTGCAGTGATCGGAATCGGCGGTGTTGGTGGCTATGTTGCGGGAATGTTGGCGAAGGCCTATCCTCATGTGACAATGGTGGCCCGTGGAGCCAGAGGGGAGAGCATCCGTGAGAACGGACTGGTGCTGCACAGTGATTATAAGGGAGAGATCGTTGCGAAGCCGGAACGTGTGGCTTCAGTCCGGGAAATGGGACAGCAGGATTATATTTTTATCTGTGTAAAAAATTACTCTCTGGAGGATGTATGTGAAAATATCCGGGATATGGTCACAGATGATACGGTGATCATTCCGGTGATGAACGGGGTGGATCCGGGGGAAAAGATCCGCAGCCTGATCGGAAGGGGAATGGTTGTGGATTCTCTGATCTATACGGTAGCTTTTGCAAACGCGGATTTTTCTATTTCCCAGCAGGATACTTTTACCTGGCTGTGCATCGGGATCAAAAACGCAGATCAGGGGCAGCAGGAGAAAGTGACCCAGGTAGCCGAGATCCTGAAGGGCGCAGATATTGATTATAAGGATGACGGGGATATTGAGGTGGAGATCTGGAGAAAGTATATCCTGAACTGTGCGTTTAACGTGATGACGGCTTTTTATGATAATACCATCGGGGAGCTTCGCAGGGATCCGGTGAAGGCGCAGCAGTACGAAACTCTTGTGTGGGAGGCTGCCAGTGTAGGCCGTGCAAAGGGTGTGGCACTGACAGATGAACACATACAGGAGGTGATTCACAAGTTCCGTCATGTTCATGCAGATAACGCCACCAGTTCCCTTCAGAGAGATTTTCAGATCTGCAAAAAGCAGACGGAGCTGGAAACTTTCAGTGGTTATATCGTGCAGGAGGCGAAACGTCTGGGTGTTTCCATTCCTCTTTCTGAAGAGATGTATCAGGGGCTGAAGGCTAAGGCTGAGAAATTCTGATAAAAAGACGGGAGCTGCTTTTCACACTGCTATTGACAAAATTTCTCAACTTTGCTACAATGACGAAAATCAATTCCGTGAGGGAGTAATTCGCGTGTAAACGTGGTTTGTCAACATACTGGTGCATGCACCTGGCAAATCTTAAAGAATGAGACTCATGTATATTTTATTTCTGTTATGGAGATAAAGTATACGTGGGTCTTTTTTTATGACTCCGGACCGGACACATATGCAAAGGAGAAGAAAGATGCTGCTATTTATGAAAGTGCTTTTTACCCAGTTCATTGCGGAAATGGGCGACAAAACACAGCTGATGCTGGTGGCAATGACTTCCAAGTTCAAGCTGAAGGATATCCTGCTTGGAACCGGTGTTGCGATCCTGGTGCTGAACGGACTGGCGGTTCTTGCCGGAGGCCTTGTCAGTACGGTAGTTCCTACGTGGCTGATCCGTCTGATTGCCGGTGCGGCGTTCCTGTTTTTTGCGGCAACAACGCTTAAGGGAGACGATGATGAGGAAGAGAATGTAAAGGATCGGAAGATCAAGTTTGCGCCGTTGTCTGTATTCTGTACATTTTTTGTGGCGGAGCTTGGAGATAAGACACAGCTTACTGCCATTACATTTGGAGCAAACGAGGGCTTAAGTGCTGCAGTTGTTGTATGGCTGGCCTGTTCATTGGGACTTTTTGCGGCAGATGTAATCGGCCTTCTGATCGGTTATCTTCTGAAAAGCAAAGCACCGGAGGGAATGCTCAATACAGTTGCGTTTTTTATTTTTTCCATTTTTGGAATTCTGACACTGAGACAGGGATTCGGGCTTCTGCTTGGAGCGGAATCTGCTATGATTCTTCCGCTGACAGTTGTGGTTACAGTAGCATTTGTGATCGTCTGTCTTGTGCTTTATAAGCAGTCAAAAAAATCTAAAGCATAAAATAAAATCTATTTACGGATGTTTTCCCGGTACTGTGTAGGGGTAGTTCCGGTAAGGAGCCGGAAATGCCGGGTAAAGTAGGAGGGGCTTGCGAAACCGCAGTTTAACGCAATGTCCGTCACTGGTGTGTCCGTGAGAGTAAGCTGCCTGGCGGCCAGAAGAAGGCGTCTCTGGCGTACATATGCCATAGGTGTGGTGCTCAGATATCTTTGAAAAATACGCTGGCATTCTCTGGCACAGATGCTGGCAACTGCCGCAATATCTTTTACGGAGATATTTTTTTCCAGATGCTGATCGATCCATGCCAGCATTTGCTTCAGGCGTAGTTCCTGGATTTCGGGAAGCTGTGGGGCAGAAAGGCCGCGGTTCTTTTCCAGAATGATCAGAAGTATTTCGGAGAGGGCGTTGCGTACCTGAAATTCATAGCCGGGCAATTCATCGGCGCAGGCAGAAAAGGCGTTGTCAAATGCCTGAAAAAAATGTTTATCACAAGATCCCGGGACGATATCTCCCGGGATTTTTATGAAAGCGGCGCCTTTTTCCATAAGGGGACGGATATAGCGGATATCAAAAACACTGCCCGGGGCGCCGCTTATGATCGATGGATCAAACACAAAAGAACGGTACAGGCACGGGGAAGGGACAAGACCGATAAAAGAATGAAGAATGCCAGTATTGATAAAACAGCCTTCCCCTGCATGGACATCGTAAAAAGTATCACCGATCCCGATTCTGACGCTGCCTTCCATCAGCATAAAAATCTCCAGTTCATTATGCCAGTGTGCGGGAATATTTCCGGTAATGAATTTATGGATATCGCCTCTGTTTGCAACCAGATCGAAGAGATATCTTTCCTGTTCCGGGAATTCCTGTTGGTGGATATCGGTTTCCACCCAGTTTGCATTACGTATCATAAAAAATCTCCCTGTCGTTTTTGTTATAGTATACACCGCTATTTTTACAGCAGCAACTGTGTGTCGGATTGTATAATAAAAGAAAATACTGATGTCTGTTTTACAGACGGTGATTAAGAAGGATGTCAGTTGCCATATGGATCAGGGAGGAAAGTTATTATGGATCTGAAAAAGAAAAGTCAAACGATGGACATGACGAAGGGAAGTCCGACCTCGCTTTTGCTGCGTTTTGCCATGCCGCTTTTTCTTGGAAATCTGCTTCAGCAGTTTTATAATCTTGTAGATACCTCGATTGCGGGAAATCTGCTGGGGGATGGAGCGCTTGCACAGATTGGTGCTACTGCGGCGTTATATAGTCTGATCACGAATTTTGCGTTTGGAATGAATAATGGACTGGCTCTTGGAGTGAGCCGGAACTTCGGAGCAGGAGACCAGCAGGGAGTGAAGAAGTCGGTGTGCTGGATGACGTGTTTGTCCTGCTTTTGCTCAGTTGTGCTGACTGTCGCTTTTTTGATATTTCGAAAAGGACTGCTTCAGGTGATGCAGATCCCGGATGATGTGATGGACGGAGCTTTGTGCTATCTGACGATCATTCTGGCGGGAATTCCGCTGACTATGCTGTATAATCTGGAGGCGAGTCTTTTACAGGCTGTAGGAAACAGTGTGATGCCCCTTGTTTTTCTGCTTTTCAGCAGTGTCCTGAATGTGGGACTGGATTTCTGGTTTATGGGACCGTTGGGACTGGGAGTACAAGGTGCTGCGTCTGCGACAGTTCTGGCTCAGGGAATCAGCGCCGGGATCGGTTTGGGGTATATTGTGCGCTATTATCCGGAACTGAGATTTTCGAAAAATGAATTCAAAGTGAAGAAGAATTTTGTAATAGAGATGTTTTTCTCCGGTTTAAGTATGGGGATGATGAATGCTATTTATTGTATTGGCAGTGTGATCCTTCAGAGCAGTATCAATGCACTTGGAAGTGTTTATATTGCGGCGCAGGTTGGAGGCAGGAGGCTTGCGGAACTGTTTTATATTCCAGGACTGGCACTTGGAATCAGCACGGCGATCTATGCCAGCCAGAACTATGGGGCGGGCCTGGGAAAAAGAATCCGCAGAGGCTGTCGGACAGCAATTCTTCTGTATGGGATCTGGTGGATCATTGCACTTATGTTTACTTTTACCCTGGCACCGGCAGCAATCCGGCTTCTTACCGGAAGCAGCAACCCGGAGGTGATTTCTAACGGACTGCTTTATCTTCGGATAAGCATCCCTATGATTCCACCAATGGCAGTGCTGGTAATCTTACGAAATGCATTGCAGGGAATGCAGCACCTGAAAGCACCTTTGATATGCAGTACGTTGGAACTGATTGGTAAAGTTATCTTTGCCATCTGGCTCGCCCCGGTCTGGGGCTATATCGCCGTATGCATCTGCGAACCTGTGACGTGGGTGATCTGCTGTGCGTTTATTGTCGGGGCTGCGGTGGTTTTCCGGAAGGAGTTTCAGACAGCAGAGTGACAGGGTACATACCTTTCAGATCTTTTGCATACACTGTAAAAAAGCGTCTTCGGGGGCTTGGCAGTGAAAGATTATATTGAGGAACGTGCAGTTGAGATCGCAGGATATATTGTGGAAACAAAGGCGACGGTGAGGCAGGCGGCGAAGAAGTTCGGGATCAGTAAGAGTACGGTACATAAAGATTGCGTGGAACGGCTGAAAGTGATCAACCCGGCACTGGCCGTTGAGGTGAGGAAAGTTCTTGATGTGAACAAGCGGGAACGACATATCCGGGGTGGGCTTGCTACACGGGAAAAATATCTGCATGCACATATGCGGTGAAGTTTTTTGCCGGGGGAATGTTGGTCATAAAGTACCTGTGTTTATGAACGTGAAGTAAAATGAAATGAAAATGTCCGGGCTCTTCCCTGAATTACTTCGGTTGACATACAAGGTGAGATGTGCGAAGATTTACCATATGATAAAACAGCAAAACACATTTCAGAGGAAAGAGAGGATTTTATTATGCTGAAACAGTTATCTATCTATGCAGAAAATAAAAAAGGTGTTATGCAGAACATTACCGGGATCCTGAAGAATGAGGACATCAACATTCTGGGATCAGTTACCAATGACAGTGCAGAGTACGGAATCGTGCGAATGGTAGTTTCTGATCCGGATAAGGCGAAGGAGGCACTGATCGCTGCCGGATATCTCTGTCACGTGATCGATGTGATCGGTGTGGAAGTTGAGGATAAAACCGGAAATCTGAATGATCTGCTTCTTACACTGAAGGACAGCAACGTGAGCGTGGATTATCTGTATCTCTCTTTTAATCGTGATTCCGGAAAACCGATCATGGTATTCCATACCGAGGACACCATGGAAGTAAGAGCCTGCCTGAAGTCCAGAGGATACACAGTTTTATAAAAGCAGAATTTTATCCGGACAGCAATGTTGTGCCCATCGGATCAATATTAAAAAGTTCTATATTATAAACATTAAATATTAATTTTACAAATGTATATGGCCATGCTATCATATAGCCATAATAGTTCTTAACCTGTAAACAGCCACCTCAGGATATGTGAATATCCTATATCATACAGGCCCGGAACTAAAAAAACTCATCACATAAAGTTAATAATTACACCCATGAAGGGATCTGTGGATCAGCGTACACAGATTCTTTCGAAGAAAGCTGTTACATCAGCGGAGTTTTCTGTGTCTCCAATGATGTGGCAGCTTTTTTCTTTGATCCTGAAAAAATTCGCAGTAATTTCACAAAAACATGATACATTATGAAGCGTGTTATAATCAGGTCTGTGAGAAATGACAGAATCATAAAAATATGGCAAATCGAAATACGAATATCTGCTTCAGCGAAAAAGCCGAAACTGTTTATTTCTGGCAGAACTCAAAATCCGACGGAAAAGAATCAGACAGAAGAGGAAAAAATGATGAGATTGATAAAAAAACAAAGTGTGGGAAAAAACATCAGGCGAAAGAACAGCAGTTGGGTCTATATCCTGGCCTTTCTGTTTCCTGTGATGATATTTGCGGCAGGTTTTGCAATGAAAGGAGTTTATCCTTTTGGGGAAAATTCGGCGCTTGTTGTTGATGGTGTTCATCAGTATACAGCCTTTTATAAGGAACTTTTAAGCCAGCTGGAAAAAGGCGCAGGGTGGACGTATTCCACACATTCCATGGGTTATGATTTTTACGGCCTGTTCTGTTATTATCTCAGCAGTCCGTTCAGCCTTCTTGTGCTGCTGTTTATGAAATTCATGTATGTAAATGATGCAGTAACAGCTGTGATCCTGATCAAGGTTGGGCTTTGCAGCGTGTCCATGGCCTGGTATTCCGGGAAAAAATATCCAGGCAGAGGGAGTATGGCGGTTTCTCTTGGATGCATGTATGCGTTGTCAAATTTTCTTATGGGATACTACAGTAACGTAATGTGGCTGGACTGTATCATGCTTCTTCCGGTATTGGCATACTTTATCGAGCAGCTGGTATATACCGGAAAATGGTACGGGTATTGCCTGGTGCTTGGGTGCTGTATTTTAACCAGTTATTATATGGGATTTATGTTATGTACCTTTTCGGCTCTCTATTATCTGGCAAATCTGGCTATCATAAAATCTGACCAGCGGCCGGAGAAAATATTGCATTCTCTGCTGAAATTTGCCGGGTCTTCCATTGCCAGTGCATGTCTTGCGGGAATTACTCTGATTCCTGGCATTGTGGCTGTATCCAGGACTGCAGCAGCAGAGGAAGCTGGAACAGGGCTTGCCGGTGTTTACGGAGATATCTGGAAGCAGCTGGGAGCGCTGATGGAGGATTCCCTGTCTTTTGTGAAATCCAGCGAACAGGGAGATGTGAATCTTTACTGTGGCTGCGCAGTGCTGCTTTTTGCAGGGATGTATTTTCTGAACAAAGAAATCCGTACCGTGGAAAAGATCATGACGGGAGCGTTGGTCATTTTTTACTTTGCGGGTTTTCATATCACAGCGTTAAATCTTCTGCTTCATGGAATGCATAAACCGGTGGGAATCCCCAACCGTTTTGCTTTTATCCTGATCTTTCTGCTTCTGAGGATGTCCTGCGATGCGTGGGGGAAAACAGAGAAGGTGAGTGAAAAGCGGCTGTTCGCGGGATTTGCTGCGGTGGAAATATTCTGCATGGTTGTGGGGATTAAAAGTGGAAAAGCAGGAGAGGTTCTGCTTACAGAAGGGATTCTTGCGGGAATGTTTCTTACAGTGTGGACGGGAAATTATTTTTGTGGAAAACTTTCAAGACATCCGTTTGGCTGTGTGGAAATCCGAAAAATCTGTGGAGGGGTACTGGCTGTTTTGATCCTGGCTGAGACAGGAATTCACGGAATTGTCAGCATTACAGATAACGGAACTGCAAATCGCGATATTTATGTGGAAAGTGAGCAGGAGATTGGTGGATTACTGGAGTCTGCCGGCGTGGATCAGGTGGATTACCGCACTGCGATCGTAAATCCCCTTGTGAGAAATGAAGAAATACTGTATCAGCTGAACGGGATGTCCATGTATTCTTCCACCAATACAGAGGAAATGTGGAATTTTGTGAAGAACATGGGGTTTGAAAATCTGGAAAATCGTTTTCAGTATGCAGGATCTACGGAAGTGATGGATATGCTTCTGGGGATACGATATCTGTTTTGCAGGAATACAAGAACCCTTCATACTGCTTATAAAAAGATTGCAGAAAGCCAGTCATTTGACCTGTATGAAAATCCACGGGCTCTGCGATCCGGATATATGGTCAGCGATTCTGTGCTGGATTATGCAATGGAAGGAACAGACCCGCTTGAAGTTCAGAACCGTCTGCTCAGTGGTATTGTAGGAAAAAGACTGTACAAAATGCAGACAGTCAATTCTGATACTGCCCTGATTGGAAACACAACTTTTAATATCCATCTGAAAAAAGGAGAACATGGATATCTTTATATTCCGGGAACAGAACCGGATACAGTGACGATTAATGGACAGGAGCAGAAGTCTGATTATTGGAATAATAATTTTCTGGATCTGGGAACTTATAATGTGGATACCATTGTGCAGGTAACTACGGGTACCGGTATGCACGAGGCTGTTCTGGGAACATACCAGGAATCTGAACTGGATTCCATTTATGAAGAACTTTCTTCTCAGCAAATGGATCTGAAGGATGGAAAAGGCAGTATATCTGTAAAAAAAGACGGAATTCTTATGCTCAGCATATTCTATGACCCGGATATGAAGGTTTATGTGGACGGAGAAAAAGCCGATGTAAAAAGTATTCAGGGACTTACCGGCGTGAAACTTTCACAGGGAACGCATATAATTACCATGAAATATCAAACTCCGGGATTGAAAACAGGAGCAGTTCTTTCTATATTAATGGTGGGAATACTGGGAGCGATCTGCTTTGCCCGAAAATTCAGAAACAGGTAAATAACAGACAACGATATAAAAAGAGAAATGGGGAGTGTAAAATATGAAAATTGCCATGATAAACGGACAGAATCACAAAGGTTCTACCTATCATATAGGAAAAATGCTGGCAGATAAGCTGGGCGGAGAAGTGACGGAATTCTTTCTGCCAAGAGATTTCGGACATTTTTGTGTTGGGTGCAATCAGTGTATTGTGAAAGATGAGAAACTTTGCCCATATTATAAAGAGCTGAAGCCATTGACGGAAGCTATTGACAGCGCAGACGTGATCATTCTTACAAGTCCGGTGTATGTCTACCACTGCACTGGCTCCATGAAAGCGTGGCTGGATCACTATGGCTACCGGTGGATGCTGCACAGGCCAAATCCGGATATGTTTTCCAAACAGGGAGTCTGTATTTCTACGGCAGCAGGCGCCGGAATGAAATGGACCAATAAAGATATGGCAGATAGTATGTTTTTCTGGGGAATGGGAAAGATATACAGGTACGGTACTGCCGCGCATGCGTTAAATTATAAATCGATCTCTCCGAAAAAGATGGAAGAGATCGAGAAAGCTACAGATAAGCTGGCAGAAAAGATCCGCAGGAATTATGGCCATGTGAAACCAGGGCTGAAAACAAAAGCTTACTTCGAGGTTATGCGTAAGCTTGTAAAGAGCGGCTGGAATGAAGTGGATGTGGCTTACTGGAAGGAACATGGCTGGACAGAAAAGGCCAGACCGTGGAAGTAAAACTTCCATTTTCGCAGGGT
>UMIZ01042352.1_pt1 | contig 10490 bp, 7 predicted proteins | sample 1965931 | NCBI WGS metagenome assembly UMIZ01 (sample SAMEA4836137, study PRJEB28245) | human gut metagenome | biome: gut microbiome; material: fecal sample | place: Denmark | collected 2008
CTTTCCATATTTCCGGCAACAGTTTCTTCAGTTCTTCAAGCGTGCCTGCACGCTGCTTCTCTCCGTTTTCCGCATTCACCAGATAAAAAACAGAACCTGTCCGTTCCCGGTTTTTATACCAGAAATAATGTGAATCACCGATCCACTCCGGAACCACTCCCAAAGAATACACTTTATCAGCTAATCGATGAAGAGTATCTGCACGCTGATAATCTTCTTCTCCTGATATCATAGCAGAAGCATTTGTACTAATCAGAATTACTGCCAGAGTTACATAACAAAACCGTATCATACTTTTTATTCCCATAACCTGTCCTCTATTTCACTTCAATTAATTGCATCACAACACTGGAATATTCGCCGGAGAAAGGCACTTCCACACCTTCTTCCAACAGTAGTTTGCCACTCAAAACTTTTCCATCCAAGAAATTCTTCTTGTTTTCTTTCAACGGTGTCATATCAATCAATTTATATTGCTTGTCCGGGTCAAGTCCCGTCATACGTACACGAGGAGTAACCTGGTTCAACAAATATTCCATACGGTAAGCGAAGAAAACCGCTTTGTCCTTTTCCGGAGTAGCATACATCAAAGAGGCAAAACCCACTTTATCATAAGGAGACACCAAACGGTACAAATCTCCATGCTGCACAATCGGGCGAATCTCCTTGTATGCCTTGATTGCTCTTTTTGCAAATTCCTTATCTCCATCTGTCATATCCTTAGGCTGCATCTCCATACCCAAACGTCCTGACATGGCTACGTCAAAACGGAACTTCAACGGGGTACGGCGACCTGTCTGATGATTCTTATCCGCACTCACATGTGATGCCATAGCTATCGCCGGATAGAAATTTGATACGCCCCATTGCATATAGATACGCTGATAAGCATCTGTGTTGTCACTTGTCCAGAACTCACCAAAGTAAGGTAATAGTCCATAATTCACACGAGAGCCACCGCTTGCACAAGCCTGCATCAATAAGTGGGGATATTTAGTACGGATACGTTCCAACACATTATTCAAACCTTTATGATATTCTATATAAAGATGTGATTGTCTGTCTTTCGGCAAGTAATAAGAGCCATAGTTCATGATACTGGCATTGGCGTCCCACTTGATATAAGCAATCTCCGGATAATTAGTCATCAGATTATCTACCACTCCAAAAACGAAGTCCTGCACCTTGGGATTTGAAAGGTCGAGAATCATCTGTGTCCCCCCTCTGCCGGTAGTAGGCGTACGATTGTCCTGACAAATAATCCAATCCGGATGTTTCTCATACAACTCACTCTTACTATTGACCATTTCCGGTTCAATCCAAAGACCGAACTTAATTCCGCATTTCTTAGCTGAAGCAATCAATCCTTCTATGCCCTGCGGCAGTTTCTTCTTGCATACCACCCAGTCACCTAGACTTGTACTTCCACCGTCACGAGGATATTTATCACCGAACCAGCCGTCGTCCATCACAAATAATTCTCCTCCCAATTGAGACATATCCTTCATCATCTGGGCCATAACTTCCTGGTCTACTTTAAAATAAACACCTTCCCAGCTATTTAATAAAATATCCCGATCAGAGTCTGCATGACTAAGCTTATACATTCGTGCCCACCGGTGGAAATTACGGCTCACCCCGCCTTTGCCCGTTGTACTGTAAGTCATGGCAAACTCCGGTGTTACAAAAGTCTTTTTCGGATCCAGAGTATAATAAGAGGCATCCTCATTAATACCAGCATAGATCTTGATAATCCGGTTATTATCAACATCCAGTTTCAAAGTATAATTGCCGCTCCAAGCCAGGCTTGCACCAAAAACGTGTCCGGTTTCCTCCTGTGGTTTTCCGTCCAAAGTCAACATAAAAGAAGGATTCTCATTCGTCGTGTTCCGAACTCCGTCTTCATTCTTAATAATCTTTTGTCCGTCTGTCAGCCTCTCTTCCTGAAGCATATTTTCCGCTCCCCAAGTTCCATGAAAATGCGTTAGCCAGTTGTCGCCTCTACGTACCGGAATAAAGGCAGAAGCAAACTTATACATGGTTACAGGCTTTTTCTCCTGATTGGTCACCTCAACCCAAGTACCAATCACATCACTGTTCTTATAAGCCTTATAACACTGCTTAACAAAGAAAGGATAGACTTTGTCTTTCAACAAGATTTCAGTAATCTCAGCCTCAGCCACCGTATACTGTTTTACAGATTCTACCGCCAGGTCTAATGACATATTTCCATCTCCGTGAGTCACCTGCATAGCTTTATCATTATACGAATAAATCCCGAATGCAGGATACGACTCCGAATGAAAAGCCAGATTCGAATCAAAAATCTGCTGTATTCGGTTCTCTTCTATACGAGTACCATAATAATGGATACGGGCGGCTTCCCCCGGTTTTGCCGTTAATAACAAAGATGTGTTTGGAGTAGAGATCAGATAATCCTGAGCATTGACATTGTACAATGCGCCAAACATTACAAACAATAAGCATGAAATGTATTTTACCATAACAGTCATATTAAAAATTTATATAATTAGTTTCGATTGATATCCAGTTTATCACCCGCCTGCATATAAACGGCAGCTATTCCGTAAGCATCTACCGGCAAAGATAAAGTATCATAAGGAACTCCTGCAATTCCCTTTAACAAAGGATAAGCTCTCTCAGCAAGGAAGCTTTTATCCAATCTACCTTCAAAAAAGAGATTTCTCATAAGTCGCATTATTTAAAGTTTACTGATGCAAAACTAGATATTCTTTTAGAATATAAATGTGCTAACTGTGCAAAACACTGTTCTATTTGTCCATAGATTCATTTTTGACCTATACTCCACTAATACTTAACCAACACAAGTACATTCCAGTAATAAGTAAAACAAGAAAATAAAATTATCTCATTTTCTCCCGAATTCCAATATTAATCTATAAATCTTTCCTATTTTTGCAAAATGTATATTGAACTCAACAATCGAGAGACAACAAGTTATGAAAAACACCCTGCTACTAAAATATCTGATTATATTTCTCATTTCTATTGTCTATATGAGCATATTATGCCCTATATCTATCAGCGCAAATGAGAGTTTCAAAAATATCGGCATCCAAAATGGACTCGCACATACTGATGCAAATTGTGTAGCGCAAGACAGCACAGGTCTCATTTGGATAGGAACCAACTCCGGATTACAGAATTTTGACGGTTACCAACTTCAAACGATTGACTATTATCCGTCTAATCAGAAAATATATGAGTCTCACAACCGTATCACTGCATTAGAATGTACAATCATCATCTATGGATACGTGTTGAAAACCGGCTTTATGTAGCCAAAATCGAAGAGGCAACTAATACATTATATTTATTAGAGTGGGATAATAATAGCGACCTATCAACTTACTGGACTCAACAGAAACCTGTCATATACGAAGGAAAGGCATGGATAACTACGGCTAAAGCTCTTATCCAACTAACCATAATAAATCAGCAAGTGCACATAAAAAGATGCTATCAACTGGAAGAATTGTTGAAGCAAAAAACAGAAATCAGTGCATTATATGCTTCCGAAGGATATTTATATCTTCGTTCATCACAAGGTTGCTTCCGGCTTCCCTTTTCAGGTAATGACCTCAACACCTCAGATCTTTCTTATATCGATTTTCACCAAACAAACCCTAATATCCCCAACAACACAACCGATACTTTTATCGTAGGAAAGGACGGAACTCTATGGTGCGGTTATTTTGGTGGTATATTCGAAGTCCGACAACCCTTCACAGAACACAGAACTATCAACCAATATTTAGAGAATAACCGGAATATAAACTTCTCACGAACCAGAATTTCCTCATTGTTCATAGATAAATTCAATAATCTGTGGATATCTACAATAGATAGAGGGTTATACTATCGTTCTTTGTCTTCTACCCCTTTCAATTATCTATCCAACTCGAAGTTTCAGGAAATCGGATTCGCAAAGAATGAAATATCATCTGTCACAGCACAAGACAACAAAACTTTATGGATGATTATTGCAGGAGGAAGTGTGTTTTATTATAATTTTACGGATAAGAAACTGGGACCTATATCCTTGCCAATCACAAGAGGAGCCGCCGACGGACTACAAACAATATCATTAAGCAATGATCAACAGAGACTTTACATTGGGCTGGTCGAAGGGCTTATCGTATATGAAATTAAAACCGGGAAAAGCTATTGGCTTATTGGAAAGCAATCCAAAGTACTGCCTCATTCAATCAGTATCTCCAGAATTAAAGAAGATAAATGGGGGAGAATATGGGCCAGTTCCTGGGGAGCAGGAGCTTATTGTATTAGCAACCCGGAATCAAACCCTTCCGTGACCTACTATCTGGGGCCTCACAGTCAGTATTCTATCATTTCTAATCTGGTCACGGATTTATATATAGAGGATCAGGCATTGCTATTATGCACCACTAACGGATTAAATAAAATATGGTTGGATGACAATGGGGCAATCCGGAAGATTTCTCTTTACCAGGCTAACGAAAATATTCCCCGTTCGATGTCATCCAACTATATAGCTTGTATTGACCAGCAGAATGATTCCGTTTATTGGATAGGAACAATCGGAGGGGGAGTCAATAAACTAACTATTCATTCGCAGCAGAACAATGACTACTCTGCCACTTGCTATACCAATAATGATGGTTTGACAAGCAATGATAGCGAGATTATATATATCGACAAAAAACAAAATATCTGGATTGGAGGAAAAGGTATTACTTGCATACAAGCCAAGACAAACCGTATCTATGTATACAGCTCTGATGATGACTTACAAAATAACTCGTTTAAAATAGGCGCAGGGTGTAAAGCCAGCGATGGAACCATCTATATGGGAGGCACTAACGGACTTTGTTATTTTCAACCGGACAATCTTGAGCCGTTGCATTCTTCCACAGACACTATCAGCCTTATATTTAGAGATTTATATATAAATAACGAACAAGTCATCGCCCAAGCCAAGTATGATGGACAAACTACTTTGCCCGAAATATTTAATCTGACTCCGCACATAAATCTGACCTATAAACAAAATAACTTTATTATCTCATTTGCCGCTTTAGGACATACTCTAGCTGACCAGATTGTATACCGCTATCGCATGACTAATTACGAAAAGGAATGGCAAATAATCCCACATTCTATAAATAAGGCTTATTACTCAAACCTCCCATACGGCAATTATAAATTTGAACTGCAAGTTTCAACAGACCGCGGATTCACGTGGATAACTCCGGGACGAGAAATCAGTTTCTCTATATCACCACCCTGGTGGCTAACCGGTTGGGCCAAGTTACTGTATGTTCTTATCTTCCTGTCCATTTCTACCATTATTGTCTATCAATATCATAAAGAACAAAAACTGAAACGGGAGAATCATATCAAAGAACTCGAACGTATTAATGACGAAGAAAGATATCAATCTAAAATGCGTTTCTTCATGAATGTATCTCACGAGCTAAAGACTCCATTGACTCTCATCATGTTATCTGCTGAGAAGTTGATGGAAACCGGTATATCCCAAAGTGTCTCGGCCATTTGGAATAATTCAAAGAAAATGCTCGCACTTATTGCAGAACTCATTGATATCCGAAAAGCAGACTTAGGTATCAACAAGCTATTACTTACACATCAGAATATAGCAGCATTGGTTGCCCAGCTTTTCTCAGAAATCAAGCCGTGGGCTGAAAAGAAAGAAATAGAGATACAATACATAAGTGAAGAAGATAATCTCAAAATGGATTTTGATTGGGATAAAATAGGAAAACTCATCATTAATCTTCTTTCAAACGCCGTAAAATATACACCTCAAAAAGGGAGCATCAGTATCATACTGAAAAAAGCCGTATTCAAGGATATTGAGCCGTTATACCAAACCAGATATCAGGAGGGGGAAATACAAACCGATGAACCGGTATGTATCTTGATTGTCCGGGATACAGGCGTAGGCATATCACCCGAATCTATCCGCCACATTTATGAACGTTTCTTCCAAGTCAGTAATAAGACACAGGCCCATTTAGGTACAGGAATAGGGCTTGCCATTGCAAAAACAATGGTATTACTGCATAAAGGAGCTATCATCGTAAGTAGCGAGCGTATGACAGGTACCGAATTTATTGTGGCTTTACCTATTAATAACTTGAATATTTCCTCCGAATCCGAACAAGACCTTTCTTCTTTCGACGCAAAAGAATTTATTGACAACCAATATCTGGAATATATTCCTATGGATGACAACCAGCCGACTTCCATTCGAGAGCATAGTTCCAATTCCAGTCTGCCGTTATTGCTTATAGTCGAAGATAACATAGAAATGCAGAACGCACTCGAAGAACGTTTGCGTCCATATTATCAGATCCACATAGCCAACAATGGTAAAGAGGGCTTGGAAAAATGCAAAAGCCTCTTCCCTGATATTATTATAAGTGACGTTATGATGCCTGAAATGGATGGAATAGAAATGTGCAAACACATAAGAAATGATTTATCTATCGCTTATATCCCCATTATACTATTAACAGCCAAAGGCAATGTGGAGCATCAAATTGAGGGATATGAATCCGGAGCTGACCTATATATTCCGAAACCGTTTTCTATCAAGCTACTGACAGTAAACCTAAAACGGTTACTAAAACAAAAAGAACGCTATCTCAAAGAAGAACTAAAAAAAACAAAGGAAACTGCCGGAAATATAGATTCAAACGAAAAACGTCACAAGGATTTGTGGGAGACGGAATTGCATCAATTAATCAAAGATAATATAAGTAATGCCAATTTATCTGTCGATTTTATATGTGAAAAGTTATTCATTAGTCGTAGTAGCCTATATAACAAAATGAGGGAATATAATCATCAGCCACTTGCAGACTATATACGCAATGTACGATTGACAATGGCGGCCGAACTTTTATTGGATCCTTCCCATACAATACATGAAGTTGTGCTGGATGTAGGTATGGTAAACACATCGCATTTCTCTAAAGTATTCAAAACAAAATACGGAATGTCTCCTTCAGAATATAAAAACAAAAACGCTTCGACAAAAAATCGTATCTAAATAACCGGACAATTTCACATCCGGTGGTTTTGTATATTAACACATGTCCTTAGCTTTTTTACTCATAATAGTCTGAATAACCACTTTCAGCCTTTTAGACTTTATTCTTTTTTGCTCTGTTTTTGTTTTTTTGCACAAATAACAAAACTTTTTGTACATAAAGAACATTAAAATAATGCATTAATGCAGATATTTGTCCATCTAAAACAATCGAAGTCCCGGTAAAAGACTTAGATAGAATTAAATATTCGATGAATGAATGATACCCATAAAAAAATACATATGAAAATTTCAAGAAGAAACTTCCTCAAAAAAGGATTAGCAGGAACATTATTTTTAGGCACAGCTACCTTGCCTCAACCATTACAGGCATTAACAACGGAGGCCTTTGCAGCAGCTCCTAAAAGAGCCAAACGTATCGTATTGATTAGCTTGGACGGTATTTGTGTTGCAGGATTTAAACAAGCAAAAACACCTCATCTGGATGCGTTGCTTGCAGAAGGGGTTTTGTCCACAAAAACTCGTGTAGTAATGCCATCGGTTACCTTGCCCAACTGGACAAGTCACCTGACAGGTAGCGGACCGGAACAACACGGAGTAACAGACAATGCCTGGACAGTGTCTAAACACAAATTACCGGCAATTGAAAAAGATAATGAAGGATATTATCCCTCTGTATTTTCTGTATTAAAAGAAGCTATGCCACAAATAAAAACAGCTTTCTATTATAATTGGGGGCCTTTGATTAACCCTTATAACCGTCGACACCTGGACGAAATAGGTTTCTTAGAAAAAGACGCTTATATAGAAAATTACGAGAAAGCATTCAACTTCCTGATTGAAAACCGACAAAGCCCTACATTGGTATTCCTTTATTCCGTACATACAGATCATGCCGGACATCAACATAAATGGATGTCACCGGAATATATACATTCCATTGAGGAAGCGGATGTGGAAATCGGAAAGTTACTCGACAAGATGAAGCAGGAAGGTTTATATGAAGATACTCATTTCATGTTTCTAACAGACCACGGAGGTATTGAATATGGACATGGAGGGGTAAGCGTAGACGAAATGATTGTGCCTTGGGGAATTACAGGTCCCAAAATTGTTAAAGGACTAAAAATAGAAGAGCCTAATAACACTGTAAACACAGCGTCAGTCATTTTACATTTATTCCGGGTAGACCAACCAGCCTGCTGGACAGGGGAAATACCTTCTACTATATTCAAATAACAATAAGTTCACAAAATTCATAAAAACTTAGGCAAGGGGGGCAGTGGTGGTTAAGAAATATCGTCAACAGCCCAGTAATTTGGAAAAAGCAATCGACTCTTAAGAAGAAGGAAAAATAAAATGTAAGATCCGAATCCATATTAGAAATTTATTATCAACACAAAATAATTAATATGAAACAACTCTTTCTTATCTGTATGACAACAGTATGTCTGCTATCGTTTCAAACGATACAAGGACAGCAAGTAGTTCCTGCACAGAGAGCACAAATGATCCCTGCCAAAAAAATGCAAATGACTCTTGCACAACCGGATGGCATCGCTTTCCGCGAACTCTCTTTTGCCAGTGCATTGAAAATGGCTAAAGAAGAAAACAAACTACTTTTTGTAGATTGTTTTACCACTTGGTGTGGTCCTTGCCGAATGTTGTCCAAGGTAGTTTTTAAAGATTCTCTGGTTGCCGATTACTTCAACCGCCATTTTGTCAATCTGAAAATGGATATGGAAAAAGGAGAAGGGATAGATATCAGAAAAAAATATGATGTGCGAGGCTATCCCACCCTTCTTTTCCTAAATTCAAGTGGTGAAGTAGTACATCGCCTTCTTGGTGCCGACGAAGCGTCTGCACTGTTGGAAAAAGTAAAACTGGGAGTAGAGTCCGGCGGAATTTCAGGTCTTAGGAAACGCTATGAAGCGGGTGAGCGTGACTCTGCTTTTGTCTGCGGATATATCAATGTACTTTCTGCCGCCAACCGTGAAGAAGAGGCAGGAAAAGTAGCTGCTGATTTCTTACAGGGAAAAGAACAGAAAATACTGGAATATGAAGGTTATTTCTCCATATTCTACCGCTATATACATGATATCAACTCCTCGGCATTTTTATATGTGGTAAATCATAAGAAGGAGATAGCCGACAGATTTCCACAACAAGCTTCTTCGCTCAACCGTAGAATACTTGAAGACTGGATTAGCGGCTCTTATACATATCTGAAAGTGGATGAGTCGAAACATTGTACATTCGACGAACAAGGACTGAATGCTTATGTCACTCGTATGAAACAGATGAATGTAGCAGAAGCCGACATGATAGGCGAAAATCTACGGCTTAACAGAGACGGCATTATGAACCAGTGGGACTCGTTTGTAAAACGGGGAGACAAACTACTTGCTTCACACACAATTCTAGGCGATGAAGAACAATTATTGCAGTGGGTGAAATGGATGAACAAAGCATGTGCAGATATGTCATTACGCGAAAAAGCTGCTCAATGGTGCGAAAAAGCTTGTGCAGACTTAATAAAGAAAAACGAGGAAATCAAGAAAAACCTGCCTCCCGGTGCAATTCCTGCTATTTCTATGATAGATTATAAAGCACAGTTGCTACAAGTAGCAGAAAAATTGAGGAAACCAATGGAATAGAGGGGAATATACACTTATTCGTGTAGTCGTTGTCTTTTTAGGCTATAAACTAATATGAGCAGAACTAGATGATTATTTTAAGATACTTTTCCAGCGCCCTCTTGAAAGCCGAGGTAGTAGGTGTACCTATCTGTTTTCATAATAGACTTATGTATTCACCTACCACCTCCCCCTACGGGGACTCCTCCTTGCCGAAGGAGAAGAATAAAAGATACTATCGACTATAAACTATCAGAGTATTATTTTACTAATTCACCTTACCACCAAATTTGAAGAAGAACCACTTTTTTTAATTAATACTATAGTTTTTGTACGTGTTGATTTTAAAAAACAATATTCTTGCGAGTTATAAATCACAATTCGAAGACAGTAATTCCCTGGGAGTTGCTTTTTCTTGCCAATCTTCCAAACGCAACAACATTCTTTTGACTATCCGAGGATATACGGTAATTAAGTTCGTCGTTTCTCCGATATCATTTTTAATATTATAAAGTTGTAATTTACCACTACGATATTTAATTAATTTCCAATCACCATCAATAATCGCAGCATTTTGATCTTCATAACTGCGATGTAAAAACAAGTCCCTTTTTTTCAGTTTCTTCCCTTTCAATACCGGAATTAAACTTATCCCATTTATTTGTTTGTCACTACATTTCTTCTTTGAAGCCAACTCTACCATAGTAGGATAAAGATCGATAGTTTGTACTGGGGCATCATACGACTGCCCCATA
>UMIZ01017864.1_pt1 | contig 10474 bp, 7 predicted proteins | sample 1965931 | NCBI WGS metagenome assembly UMIZ01 (sample SAMEA4836137, study PRJEB28245) | human gut metagenome | biome: gut microbiome; material: fecal sample | place: Denmark | collected 2008
GATTCATTTATGAATGGTTTACTATTACTTGGATTAAGCGCTTTAATTTTAGTAGTGGCTTATTTATTCTATGGTCGTTACTTAGTTAAAACATGGGGAATTGATCCAAAAGCAACAACACCTGCTGTTGCAAAAGAAGATGGGACAGACTTTGTACCTACAAACAAATGGTCAGTCTTTGCTCATCAATTCTCATCAATTGCAGGAGCTGGACCTGTAACTGGACCAGTTATGGCAATGATGTTTGGTTGGCTACCAGCCTTTTTATGGGTTATCGTTGGTGGTGTATTCTTTGGTGCTGTACAAGATTTTGGAGCACTTTATGCTTCTGTTAAAACAGAAGGAAAATCAATGGGACAAATCATTGAAAAATATATTGGACGTAAAGGTAAAAAATTATTTTTCTTATTTTGTTGGATTTTTACATTAATTGTTATTGCAGCTTTCGCTGATATGGTTGCTGGAACATTTAATGGAATTAGTGCTGATGGGGCTAAACTTGCTCCAAATGCAAGTGCTGCTTCAATTTCAATTTTATATGTCTTTGTAGCAATGGCCTTTGGTTTATTCTTGAAAAAAGTTAAATTAGAAGGTTTACCAAAAGTTATTCTTGGTATTGCTTTAATTATTGTTATGTTAGCACTTGGAATTATGTTTCCAGTATATGCTACTAAAACAACTTGGATTTATGTTGTCTTTGTATATATTTTCTTTGCTTCAGTTACACCTATGTGGTTACTTAAAACACCACGTGATTATTTAACAACATTCTTATTCATTGGAATGATCGTTGCTGCTGTTATTGGTGTGTTTGTAAGCAATCCAACAATTACAACACCTGCTTTTGTAGGATTTAAATCTGCTTCAGGAAGTTATATCTTCCCAACATTATTTGTTACAATTGCTTGTGGTGCCGTTTCTGGTTTCCATTCACTTGTCTCATCTGAAACAAGTTCAAAATTAGTAGAAAATGAAAAAGATATGTTACAAGTTGGTTATGGTTCTATGTTACTTGAATCATTACTTGCTATCTTAGTTATCGTTATCGTTGGTGCTTTACCAAACTTAAAAGCATCGGGTGTATTAGATAGTACACTTGCTAATATGGCTTTAGCTGATACAGCAACACCATTTACTAAATTCTCAGCTGGTGTTACTGGATTAGTTGCTCAACTTGGTTTACCTCAATCTTGGGGATTATGTATTATGACAATGTTTGTTTCAGCTCTTGCTTTAACTTCATTAGATGCTGTTGCAAGAATTTCAAGAATGTCTTTCCAAGAATTCTTTGAAGTAGAAGAAGGACAAGAACCAAGTGGTTTAGTTAAAGTTTTAACTAATAAATACGTTTCAACAATTATTTCTTTAGTTTGTGGATATTTATTAAGTTTAGGTGGATATGTTAATATTTGGCCATTATTTGGATCAGCTAACCAATTATTAGCTGCAATGGTTTTAATTTCATTAGCTGTTTTCTTAAAAGTTACTGGAAGAAAAGGATTTATGTTATATATCCCAATGGTATTAATGTTTATCGTTACAATGACAGCATTAGTACAAGCCATCTATGGAATCGTTATGAAATTATTTGTAACAGGTGGATTTGTTTTAATGGTTGATGGATTACAATTAGTAGTCGCAATCTTACTTGTTGCATTAGGATTAATGATTGGTTTCAACTCAGGAAGTAAACTTGTTAAAGAAAAATAAAGATAATAAAAAAGCTTCATGATGAAGCTTTTTTTGTGTTTTAGTTCATATAAGAACCACCATTTATATCTATACCTTGACCAGTAATATATTTAGAGGCATCACTTGCTAGAAAGGCAATAACTTCTGCAACATCCTCTGTTTCGCCTAAACGTCCAAGTGGGATACCAGCAGCACTGTAATTTGTATTAGCTGTCATATTTGTGTTGATGACACTAGGACAAACAGCGTTAACATTAATATTATAAGTTCCTAAAACTTTTGCATAACTTTTTGTAGCAGATAAAAGACCACCTTTACTTGCAGCATAACTTACAGAAGAAGCGATACCTCCAATTCGTGCAGCCACAGAAGAAATGTTTACGATTTTTCCATATTTTTGTTTTTTCATAGTTTTGATGGCTTCTCTTACACATAAATGAGCACCTCTTAAATTAATATTCATGCACCAATCCCATTTATCAGCATCCAAATCTTCAATAGGGGTTGTTGGACAAACACCAGCTCCATTAATCAAAATATGAACAGCGGGCATTTTTTCTAATGCAAATTCAAATAGATGTTCAATATCTTCAGGATTAGAAACATCTACTTTGCATGGATAACAGTGACATCCTGTTTCTTCTTCTAGTTTTTTAGCACTTTCTGTTGCTTGCTCAATATTTAAATCAGCTAAAACAACACCAGATAATCCTTTTTTTGCAAGTGTTTTTGCAGCTTCGTAACTGATTCCGCCAGCTCCTCCAGTAACAACAGCATATTTTCCTTCAAATTCTTTATTCATAAATATAATCCTCCTTATCTTTATTATAAAAACAAAAAATAGATAAATCTAATAGATATTAAGAAGAAAATTTATAGATATATTTTATAGAAATTAGGTATTTTTATTTAAGATGTTTTGTTGTGTATTTGACGATAATTAGTATATAATAGTTATCAAAAAGGAAGTGTCAAAATGGAAAAAGAAAATATATACGCTAAAAGAATAGATCAAGTACAAATGTCATCTATTCGTGTTGTTATGGAAAAGGTTGAAAAATTAAAAAGTCAAGGGAAAAGTGTTGTATCTTTATGTGCAGGAGAACCTGATTTTAATACACCAGAAGGCATCAAAAAAGCAACAATTGAGGCTTTAAATGATAACCAAACACATTATAGTTCTAATCGAGGATATTTAGGTTTAAGACAAAAAGTATCACAACTTTTAAAACAACAAACAACCATTGATTATGATAGCGACCAAGAAATTATTATGACATGTGGTTGTAGTGAAGCCATCAATAATACGTGTCAGGCTTTTATTGATGAAGGGGACGAAGTTATTATTTTTACACCAGCCTTTGTTTCTTATCAAAATACAGTTTTATTATGTAAAGGAATTCCTGTAGAAATTCCTTTAAAGCCAAGCAATGGATTTCAAATAGATCTAGATGAAGTTAAAAATAAAATAACAGACAAAACAAAAATGATTATTATTAATAATCCAAATAATCCAACTGGAGCTGTTTATCAAAAGGAAACATTAGAAAAGGTATGCCAACTAGCTCGAGAAAACAATATTTTAATATTAGCTGATGAAATTTATAATCAACTCGATTATGAAAAGCAATATGTTTCTATTGCCTCATTTGAAAACATGAAAGATTATACAATTATTGTTAATGGTTTTTCTAAAGCGTATGCTATGACAGGGTGGCGAATGGGATATATTGCTTCTAGTCAAGAAAATATAGAGCCTATTTTAAAAGTACATCAATATACAACAACATCACAAATGACATTTGCGCAAATAGGAATGGCAAAAGCAATTGATCAAGAAGATGTAAAAGAAGAAGTTCAACATATGGTAGATACTTTCCATGAAAGAAGAACATTTATTATGGAACAATTAGATCAATGTGAAAGTCTTTCATACATTAAACCTCATGGGGCTTTCTATATTATGGTTGATGTTTCTAAAACGGGGCTTAATGGGCAAGAATTTGCGGATAAGTTACTTGATTATGGCGTAGCTGTTGTACCAGCAAGTGGTTTTGGTAAGGACTTTATTGATTTTGTTAGAATTTCTTTTGCTTCATCTAAAGAAAATATTGAAGAAGCATTTGTTAGAATTAAAAAACTTTTATCAGATGTAAAAAAAGCTCAAGATTAATTTCTTTGAGCTTTTTTGTCTTTCTTTATCTGATACATTAAAGCATCCGCTTGATTAATAGCTGTTTCAAAATCATCATTTTGATGTGCTAAATAATATCCAATACTTGTTGAAAGTGAAAAAGGATATTTTTTTGTTTTATTAAAAGAAAATTTGAATACCTACAGGTTAGTGAAAATTAAATTCTATAAGCACCGATTGGACGGCGTTCATGAAGCTGAATTGAATACATGGATTTTCCATCCGTTCTATAATTAGATTAGAAATCAGATGGAGGTATAACCACATGTCAAATAAAGTATTAAAGCCAAAGAAAGCTTCTCTTTATCAGTTCACTCAAAATTATTCAAACAATATTGGTAACTGTATTGAATTCTTCAAATCCATGAAATGGCCTGGGGGATTTTCATGTGACCGTTGCGGATGTCATAAGTATTACCTAGTCAAGCGTGTAGGAAAGACCAAGACTTCATATGTTCTTGAATGTAGCTCATGCCATAAGCAACATTCTCTGCTTTCAGGCACTATTTTTCAGAGCTGCAAACTTGATCTATACAAACTTCTGTTAGGTGTTTTCCTTTTCCTTAATGAAAATAAAGGAATCAGTGCAATAAATTTATGTTCAATACTAGATGTTAACCACAAGACTGCACTTCTTCTAGAGAACAAGTGTAGAATCTTATGTCACTAAGCAATTCAGAGAAGCTGCTCAACAGCCTTTTCTATGAGGCGGATGTCTTTAATATTGGTGCAAAATCCAAGAATAATGCGGGTCGTGCAAGTGAGCAACAGCCTATTCTTGGTATTCTATCTACAGATAAAGGGAATAACTATCCCCGATTTATTAAGTTAAGACGCATCAATGATTATACTGGTCTGTCACTTAAGAAAAATATAGAACAATGTTGTATATTAACACATGCTGCATTGCTTAATACAGATGGCGAGAAAGGCTTTAATACATTAAATGAAGAGATTCAGGTAAAGAACGAGAAGATCAGCTACGAAGAAAAGAATCATAGACTACTCTGGTTAAATATAATAATCGGTAATATTAAAAATAATATTACTGGTATATATCATGGAATAACTAAAAGAGAGATGCCTTTATTCCTGAATGAACAGGAGTATAGATTTAACCACAGAAATATGCGAAAGACTGTTATGGATAAAATCAAGAAATACCTACAGAAATCATTTCCTATCAGTCATAGACAGATAGTATATATCCTGAATATTTCTGCTCCACATTTCTCTTAAATCGTCACCTGTTGATTATGGGGATTCAAAAAACATTATCATTTTATAATTTATAACTGTCAATCCGCCTTACAAAAAATGCGTTTTCGATTTGATACACATCTACATGGTGACTATCCTCTAACCAAACTACATTTTCAACATATATTTTATCACTTCTAAAATCTATACTTACACTATCAATGTTAAATGATGATTTATTAAAGAAAGAGTAAACAAAAATAACCGTAAAAGATAACAGTCTTATACCAATTCCTGATAAAATAATTTGAAAAAATTTTATAATAGAATTTTTTTGTGCTTTTAATATATCAATTGCTATAAAAGTAATAGGTATAAAAAATAAATCTATTAAGAGAACTATATTTATTACTATACTAATGAACGGATGAAAGTAGACAAATTTGTCTAGTCTAGAGTTAATAAGATATTCTATCAAAACAATACTCAATGATATAATATACCACACTAAAGTTCTTCTTTTATTATTCATATGACTAAAATAAGCAATTATTTCTTTAAAAACTTTCATCAAAAATTTCCTCCATATATATCATATTCAAAATTAGATCTTTTTAAGAAAAACGTAATTAATATAATTAATTTTGATTAAATTACCCATAATCAACAGGTCAATCCAATTATTGAAACCATTTTTACACATAAAAGCCAAAAAAATTTAAACTATCATTTCTTATTTTGATAATCACCTGTGGAATGTGGGTATTCAAAAAAGAAAACACTTCATCAGTTATTTTTGTAGAAAGATCTTTCGATGAATAATTGGTAATGATAACAAATTCATCACCACCATAACGAATCGCAATATCTTCTTTAGAAATGACTTTTAAAATAATAGAAGCAATTTCTTTAATAGCACTATCACCCATATCATGTCCATAAAGATCGTTTGTTTTTTTCATAAAATCCATATCAATAAAATAAATCAATGCTTGTTGATCTTTTTCAATGAGTTGATAATAAAGTTTTTTTCTAGTTGATTCATAAATTAAATCCTTTCGTTTGCCATAGGCGGAAACCCACTACCTTCAGATGGGTTAATGAATCTTTAACATAAAGATTTTCTAATTCCTTGTTTAATAAACTTAAAACATGTTTTTTTCGTATACTTTTAATAGTAAGACCTAATAGCTTTAAGATAATTGTCATATAATTAATAGAAATATTTTTTGAGTAATTATCAAAAGCTAAATAACCAATAGCGACACCATTATTACTTAAAGAAGTATAAATCATATAACGTGATTTATATTCTTGAGGAAGAACTTCTTTTTTAGAAAATTCTTGATAGATATGTTTTTCATCAGGTGAATTTTTGTGATAAGTCATACCCATTAAATACATTTTATCAGAAAAATGAATAATATTTTCAGACATTTCATCAATATATTTTGAATTCATAACCAGATAAATTTGTTTATATCCAAAATTTTGTGATTCTTTTTCAAAAACATCAAATAAATCATAAAAATGAGATGTCTGAGATAAGAGTGTTTCTAAACGTTCTGTTGATTCAAAAAAACAATTACTATGATAAGTATAAGATAAATATTCTTTTTTTAATTCAGAATCATCTTTTTCATTTGTTGGATAACCACAACTCGCACCTTCAATGATTTGAATATCTTCTAAATCTTTAGTTGCTTGTAAAAAGTCTGCTTTTCTAAGTCGTGCTTCTCTTGAAGACATAGGTCCAGAAACATAAGCTACTTTTTGACAATTTCTTTCAGCTGAAATTGTTTGAGTAAGTTTATAAATGGCTTGTTGATTGTCTGTTCCTATATAAACGCAATCTTTAATAGGATCGTTAATAGAAACAACAGGAATATGATATTTATGAGCTTCATCAATCATTTGTTGGCGATAATCTTTATAAAAATTGGAGTTTGTTTGAAAAATCAAAACGTCATAATCTTTAATATCGGGAAGCTTATAGAGTTCTAATAAGCTATCCATAGGGTGAACAAGACCGTAATTTCCAAAGATTTCAAACATATCAATGGATATATCTTGATAATCATTTAAAAATTGATTGATCGCATTTTGTTTTTCTTGGGCAATTTCAAAAAGCCAATCAGATGAAAAAAAAGCAATTTTATAAGTCATAGAAATGCCTCCTTATCTATAATTATATCATCTTTTTGGTAGCGAAAGAATATTGACGGTTTTAAAATAATAGTGTTATAATAACAGTGTTATTTGATGATGGGGGCAATCTATGAGGCAAGAAACCGTAGGTGTTACAGAAAACCTATTAAAAAGTGCAACAGAAGAATTTTTAGAAAAAGGATTTATGAAAGCAAGTCTAAGAAATATATCTGCCAAAAGCGGAGTTAGTACAAATTCTATTTATACTCGTTTTAAAGATAAAGAAGGTTTGTTTTCAGCAATCGTCAAAGAAACAGCGGATGGGTTGATGGATATTTATCTCGAGAGTATTCAAAAAGCAACTTATAGTCCTGATCTTAATCAAGCTAATTATGAAGGAGAGGAAGGCACAGATTTTGTTTTAGATTATATTTATCAACATTTTACAGAGTTTAAATTGATTTTTTGTTGTTCTACCGGTTCTCAATATGAACATTTTTTAGATGAACTTGGAAAAATCGAAAATCAGTTGGATAATAAAAAAGATACTTCCTCTCTTATTTCAAGAATTCAAGAAGCAATAAAAATTCAAGAAGGGAAGTGATAATTATTGGAAACATATAGTGTAAAAGCTGTGCTTAGTGCTGTTGATTCAAATTTTACAAGCACTATGAAAACGGCTAACAACAGTCTTACAGGAATCAAAACTGCAAGTGAAAGTGCTACAAGTTCCATCATGAAAATTGCTAGTGGTATAGGGGTTTTTAAAGCTTTGAGTGCAAGTGCTAACTTAGTTAAAAGTTCTATTTCTTCAGCTATGGGTCGACAAGACACTATGGAAGCGTTCAACCGTACTATCACTCAAATTACAGGTAGTGCAGAAAATGCTACTAAGGCATTAGAAGATTTAAAGAAAATCACTAAAGGTACTGCGTATGGATTGGATATTGCAGCAAAAGCAACTCAAAACTTTGTTACTCGTGGTATGGATTTATCAAAAGCGACTAAGTCTGTTGGCATTTGGGCAGATGCGGTCAGTTTCTATGGTAAAGGAACTAATGAACAATTAGAGACAGTTACTGATGCCTTAGCAAAAATGCGAACCAAAGGTACAGTTGAAATGGAACAATTGAACCGATTATTTGATGTTGGTATCAACGCAGTTGGAATCTATGCTAAAGCAGTTGGAAGAAACGCAGCCGATGTACAAGAAGATTTATCGGCAAAAACAATCACTACTGAACAGTTCTTAGATGTTGTAGAAAAAGCTATGGCAGAGGGAACTAATGGAGTTGATAAGATTGCTGGTGCAGCGTTACAAGCCGGTTCATCTTGGACAGGTACGATTGATAACATGAAAGCTGCAACGACTCGTGGTGTTCTAAGCATCATGCAAGCAATTGATAATATGCTTTCTAAAAATAAACTGCCTCAAATGAGAGAAATGATTTCTCAGTTCGGTAAAACCGCTGAAGCAACTATGAATGTCATAGCTGGCGGAATTGAAAATTTAAAAGATGTTGGAGCACTCATTCCACAAATTGGAGCACTAGGAAGTGCTCTTTTTGTTGTTGGTGGAAGCGTCGATTATATAAAATCCCTAGGTGGAGGTTTTGATTTATTATCAAGCAAAGTTACCGGGCTTAAAAGCTCTATCGGTAGTGTAAGAAAAAGCCTGAATATTCTTAAAAATACATTCGTCGACAGCATGAATAAATTAATGCCGGCCCCTATTAAAAAGAGAGTGCTAGGGAATTTATTAGGCATAAAAATGAATGGAATATTAGTCTCTCAAGAGCTAGGGGATGCGTTTGATAAAGTATCAAAAAAAATCCCTGATAAATTCATGAAGATGGGTTCAGGAATCAGCAAAGGATTAAAAAAATCAACGGATGTCGGTATAAAAGCTATGTCAACAATGACGACAGGATTAACTAAAGTATTTGCAATTGCTATGAAATCAGTAGGACCTGCAGCTATTTTAGGATTAGTTGTTGCTGGATTAGGAATTATAAATAATCAGTTTGGAAGTCAAATTGATAAGATGATTGCAACGGTCGTTACACAGGCACCTAAAGTGATTGGTAATTTTGTAAAAGGAATTACTAGTCAAATGCCTATGTTAGCAAGTTCAGGAGTACAGTTACTTGTTCACTTATCAGTTGGAATAACAAAAACATTACCACTTGTTGTAAATGCAGGTATGCAAATATTGAATTCAATTATTCAGGGAATATCAGCTAACGCTCAATCAATTGTTAAAAGCGCGTTGCTAATTGTTGGTACTTTAGGTGGCGCAATATTAAATGCTATACCTCAATTGCTTGGAATTGGATTACAATTCATTGTTTCAATTACACAAGGTATTTTAGATAACATGCCTTTAATATTGGTAGGAATTCAAACTATGATTACCAATATTACAACAGCGATTCAAACACAACTGCCTACAATGATACAAATGGGCGTTCAAATTCTACAAAATATTGCTACCGGTATTGTTCAAATGCTACCACAAATAGTCGTAGGAGCAATTCAAATTATCACAACGTTAATCGATACAATTAGCGGAAATCTTCCAACGATCCTTAATGGTGCGGTAGAAATCATCAATACATTAGTTGGTGGCTTAATCAATAATTTACCACAAATAATCAATGCTACAGTTGAGTTGATAAGAGCGATTTTAAATGCAATCATTACAAATCTTCCTCAAATCATGACTGCAGGTGTTCAAATCATTTTGAAATTAGCTTCAGGATTGATTTCAGCGATACCTCATGTTGTTTCAGGTGTAGCCAAAGTTGCTAAAAAGATTATCTCAACATTTAAAGATACAAACTGGTTGGAAGTTGGTGTTAATGTCATCAAAGGAATCGCAAAAGGAATTTCAAGTGCCGCAGGTCAATTATGGGACGCAGCTAAAAAAGCTCTAGGCTCATTCAAAGATAAAGTGTTAGGATTCTTTGGAATTCATTCACCATCCCGTTGGGGTAAATGGGTAGGTAGAATGCTTGATACTGGTGTTGCTAAAGGTATCGGTGGTTATACTCGTTTGATTGGAAATCAAGCTCAAAAAATATTCAATACTGTACAATCGTATGTTGGTGATATCAGTAATCTAGGAATGCAATATTCCTTTGCTGGAGATATGGGAGTTGCAAGCGTAGAACATTACGTTGATTACAATGACGACTATATTAATTCTAACGGCGGAGATAACAGCAAGAATGAATACTA
>UMIZ01003668.1_pt1 | contig 10399 bp, 10 predicted proteins | sample 1965931 | NCBI WGS metagenome assembly UMIZ01 (sample SAMEA4836137, study PRJEB28245) | human gut metagenome | biome: gut microbiome; material: fecal sample | place: Denmark | collected 2008
TTTTTTTCTTTCATCCATAATAGTTTTATATGCATTTTGGACTTCTTTAAATTTTTCAGTGTATTCTGCTTGATGAGGGTTTCCAATATTGGCGTCAGGATGATATTTTTTAGAAAGTGTACGATAAGCCTTTTTGACTTCATCATCACTGGCACTAGGGGAAATTCCTAGTATTTGATAAGGATTCATGATTTTTCCTCCATTCTTTTCTTTTTAATCAGTTCAAATTTTGTCCAAATACCACTATAGATAATATTTCGTAAAAGTTCAACATTTTCAATCAAAGGAAGCTTTTCAAAATAAAAACTGCTTCTAGAAATCATCATTTCTAAAATATTAAAACAATATTCTTGAAAGTGTTCTTCTTTAAATTTATTTTTAAAAGGATTATAAGTTTGTTTTTTGATATCTTCTTCTACATCTTCAAAAGCATCAATCAAATAAATAAATTTTCCTAAATAAAATCCCATTTGATAAAGATCATCTTTAAAAACATCTTCTTGATAAACACAAATACTTGCCATGATATGACCAAAATGACCAGCAACTTCATCTAAATCTAAACAATGTGATTTTTCTAGATAATGAATTTGGTCTAAATGTTCTTTAATTTTTTCTACTTTATCAGGATATTTCTTTTTAATTCTATTAAATTCTTTTTTTAAAAGTTGTTTAAAAGTTTTACTTTTTAAAGAATTTTCATCTAAAACATCGTCTTCTAATTTATAGTACGTTAAAACAATATTCATATCACTGACATAATCCATATATTGATTAGTACGTACACTCTTTTTATGAAAAGGATGTAATGGGCAACGAATTAAATATTGTTTATCTGTCGGTTCATACAGACTAGAAAGCAAAATCCCTACAAAGTTTAAATCATAATTTAAAGTCAATTGACCACGGCGACCATGATTTTGTTTTAAAGATTGACATAAACCACAATAATATTCTTGATATTTATCATAATCTTTAATTTTTAATTCTGGTTTATTAATAACGACATAGCCAAACATAATTAAGTTCTCTTTTCAAATTTTTGATGACAACTTGGACAAGTCACAATAATTTTTCCTTTTCCTTTAGGAAGTCTTACCATTTGTTTACAAGAGGGACAACGGTAGTATTTATGACTACGATCGGAAAATCTTTTCTTTTGAAGATTAAAAAATTGTTGAACAGGTTTAATTGCTTTTAAGTATTTTTCATTTTCTTGATAACGTTTATATGTTTGTCTAGAAAACATACGATAGATAACTAAAAGCCAAATAAGATATCCAAGTGACATAATGATTCTATTATTAAAGAATATATTAAGGATAAATAAAGCGATGACAAAAAATAATGCATGATTATTTAAAGTATCTATTCCATATCTTCCTTGCATGAATTGAATTAATTTTTCTTTCATAAACATCTCTCCTTACATTGATGAGGTGATTATATGCTTGAATTATGTATTGAACATGAACTCTAAAAAATATGATAAATTGAAAGTCTTTGACATCTTCTTACAAGATAGGATATAGCTTGTAAAAATATTTTTAATAATTATTTAAAAAGGCAATCAATCGACATGATTTGTATTTTTTTCTTTTTATTGTAGAGATGGAAAGGAGAAAAAAATGAAAAAATTAATATGTCTTTTAACAGTTTTTGTAAGTTTATTTTTTATGCAAGTTCCTGTTAAAGCAAGTGACATCAATTGGGATATTTCTAAATCAAAAACAGCCACACAACTTGATGAAAATTATCGAAGCCAGGTGACACTTTCGCTTCCTGCTAAAAGTGAAAAACTTGTTTCAGATGTTGTTTTTGTTTTAGATAAATCAACAAGTACACAAATTGAAAATCAAACTTTAGATATGTTGGAAAATTTACAAACACAAATTTCACAAACAAATGCTAAAGTAAAAGTCGGGATTGTTATTTTTAATAAAGAGGCAAATGTTTTTGGATGGTTTGATCTAGAAAATGATTTGGATGATATCAAAAAGGCGATTTTTAAAGAAATAACATCTGGAACGAATTGTCATGCAGGATTATTAGCAGGAAAAGAATTATTGGATCAAGATCAAGAGGTAGCAGCTAAACGTAAGTATATGGTCTTTGTTAGTGATGGTATTACTTATATGTATAATCAAAAAGCAACGGTTACAGCTTGGTCGTTTGAAAATGATGGCATTGTTGCAAGTTGGCCAGGACCTGATAATTGGAATTTAAAATATGGTCAAGAAGATCTTCCTGATTGGGATAATTATTTAACAGATGTAAAAGAAAAATTAGCCATTCAAGGAGATCAGTATGATTATCTTTATGGTGAGGCTCCAACAAATATAATGCCTCTAGAAGAATCTAAAGAAGGGTTAAATTCTGTTGATAAAGCTCTTTATTATACTGCTTCTACTTACCAAGCAATGAAAGATGAAGGATATCATTGTTATTCAATGCTTGCTAATGGATATAGTAATTATCCATGGGCAACATCTTTTATGAATTATTTATCTAAAGGACAAGAAATTTCTTTTAAAGATATTCAAAATGATATTTATTATTTATTGGATCAAGGAACTTATGTAGAAGACTTTATGGGTAAAGGAAAAGACAATTATGGAAATGATTATGATTTTGACTTTATAACAGATACAAAACAATTTTATATGATGGTTGGAAATCACAAATATGTTCCAGAATTCATCGAAGAAAATCATTATGGTTTTAATCATCAAGAAAATGGTTATGCTTATGAATTATTCTATTATCCTGAAGAAAAGGAACATTTTATTTGGAAAATGAATGTACCTGTGAGTCAATTCGAACATGTTCAACTTGTTTATACTTTACAACTTATAAATCCTCAAAAAAAAGCAGGAGAATATGGGGAATACGATGAAGATGGTCATCTTTTTAAAGAAGGATTAAAAACAAATACGCAAGCTATTTTACATCCTATTGATAGTTTTTCTAAAGAATTAGAACCTGAAGAATTTTTGTTCCCAACAGTTTCATACAAAGTAATAGAAACTAATGTTAATGAACCTGAAAAGCCAAGTGAAACAATTAAAACGGAAGTTAAAAAGTCAACACCTGTAACGACAAGTCCTGTTGCTACGGGAGATGATACAAAACAAGAATTTTGGTATGCATTATTGGGATTATCAATTTCAACACTTCTTCTTTTATTAATAAAACATTACAAGACAAGACGCGAGTAGTCGCGTTTTGTTTTTGTTTGTGGTATGATAGCGTGGGTGATGAAAATGTTAGTGTCAATGACAGATTTAACAAAATATAATGGAGAAAAGTGTATTTTAGATCATATAGAATTACATATAGAAGATAAAGATAAAGTAGGAATCTTAGGAGTTAATGGGACAGGGAAATCCACATTATTAAAAATAATTGCGGGAATAGAAGACTATCAAGGTAAAATAAGTTATCAAAAAGATATCCGTATTAATTATTTACCACAAACGCCACTTTATAATGAAGATGATAGCATTATGGAAACTGTTTATAAACAATTAGATTCTAAAGAAATTCATGATTATGAAATTAAAGCACAGTTAGGTAAGTTTGGTATTATAGATGAAACACAAAAGATTAAAGAACTTTCAGGAGGTCAACTTAAGAGAGTTGCTTTAGCAATTGCTTTAATTAAACCTTGTGATTTACTTATTTTAGATGAACCAACAAACCATTTAGATAATGGGATGATTGAATATTTAGAAAAATTCTTAATTAAATGGTCTAAAGGCTTATTAATGGTGACACATGATCGTTATTTTTTAGAAAGAGTTGTTAATCGTATTATTGAAATAGATCATGGTCAAATTTATAAATATGAAGCGAATTATTCAAAATATCTTGAACTTAAACAAGTTCGTTTAGAAACACAACTTTCTAGTCAAAGAAAAAGAAAACTTTTTTTGAAAAAAGAATTAGAATGGGTACGTGCTGGTGTACAAGCACGTACAACTAAAAGTAAAGATCGTCTTCAAAGGTTTGAAGAATTATCAAAAGTTAAAGATGTAGAAGTCAATGGAAAAGTAGAAATGATTCATACGTTCTTTCGTCTTGGTAAAAAAACAATTGAACTTCATGAAATTTCTAAAAGTTTTGAACAAAAGCAACTCTTTGATGAATTTTCATATATGTTTAAACAACATGATCGTATTGGGATATTAGGAGATAATGGAACAGGGAAATCAACTTTATTAAATATTATTACAGGAAATTTAAAGAGTGATACGGGTTATGTAGAAATTGGCGAGACTGTTCGTTTTGGTTATTTTAAACAAGGATATGATGATCTTCCAATGAATAAGAAGGTCATTGATTATATTCAAGAAATCTCCAATGACTTTAAAGTAGATGGTCAAGGATTATCTGCTAAAGATATGTTAGAAAGATTTTTATTTGATGCTAGGTTACAACATACACCAATTTCTCGACTTTCTGGTGGTGAAAGAAGAAGACTTTATTTGTTGCGTGTATTAATGATGATGCCTAATGTTCTTGTCTTAGATGAACCGACAAATGATTTAGATATTGATACTCTTAATATTTTAGAAGATTATTTAGATGATTTTGAAGGTATTATTATGACTGTTAGTCATGATCGATATTTCTTGGATCGTATTTGTGATGGTTTATTTATCTTACAAAATCAACATTTAAGATATGTTAATGGGGGTTATAGTCAAAATCTTGATACTACAACTAAAGAAGAAAAAGAAAAGAGTCAAGGGGCTTTAGCTTATAAACAAAGTAAACAAAAGAAAATCAAAATGACTTATATGGAAAAGAAAGAATTTGAAGAAATTGAAGATGTCATTATGGATTTAGAAACAAATTTAAGTCAAATTGAAGAAAAGATGAATGGTGTTACTAATTTTAAAGAAATTGATGAACTTTCAAAACAAAGAGATGACTTGCAAAAACAAATTGATGAGAAAAATGAAAGATATCTTTATTTATTAGAATTACAAGAACAAATAGATAATCAATAATTGACTCTTGTATATACATATAGGATAATAGAGACATGAAAAGGAAGGTTTTAAGAAATGAAAAGATTATTAAGTTGTACAAGTAGTGAAATGTTGAAAATGGATGGACAAGAATTAAAACAAGCTATTCTTGCTAGTGAAGGAAGAACTGTGATGACAGAAACAGTTGTTGCGATTGAACCTTTATTAGGAGATCTTACAAATGCTGAACTTGCTGTTTCATTTGGAAGTGACATGGTTTTATTAAATTGTTTTGATTGTAATAACCCAGAAATCAAAGGGTTACCAGAATGTGATAATCCTGTAGAAAAATTAAAAGAAATCGTTGGTCGTCCAATTGGATGTAATCTAGAACCAGTTGATTTAGAAGCTGAATTAATGGAAGAAAGACGTGTGATTTCTACAGGTAGACAAGCAAGAAAAGAAACTTATATTAAAGCTCAAGAATTAGGTTTCAACTTTATTTGTTTAACAGGAAATCCAGGAGTTGGAGTTTCAAATCATTCAATTTGCGAAGCAATCAAAGAAGCTAAAAAATATTTTAAAGGATTAATTATTGCAGGGAAAATGCATGCAGCTGGAATCGATGAACCAATCGTTGATATGAATAGTATCAAAGAGTTCATTGAAGCAGGGGCAGATGTTATTTTAATGCCAGCAGTTAATACAGTTCCAGGTTTATCTGAACAAGAAGTGACTGAAGCTTGCCGTTATATTAAAGCTCATGGGGCTTTATCATTAAGTGCGATTGGTACAAGCCAAGAAGGTGCAGATGAAGGAACAATTCGTGAAATTGCTTTATTAAATAAAAGATGTGGAATTGATATTCAACATATTGGAGATGCAGGATTCTGTGGTATTGCCTTACCTGAAAATATTATGGCATTATCAATTGCGATTCGTGGTAAAAGACATACTTATCATAAAATTGCTTCATCAATTAATAGATAGAATGTCATTTATGTTTGAAAGATGTCATTTAAGTTATAAATAATGAAAGAACGGTTGGTTTATGATACATTGATCATAGATCAATTGTTTTTATATGGAGGTAATTATGAAAAAGGCTCTTATTATTGTATTTATAATGTGTTTATTAGGGATGATTTTTTTATCAGGAAGTATCGGTGTTTTTTTTGAACCGGTTGAAGTTTTTAATAAAGCTATTGTTGTAGCTATTTTAATTATTGCTTTTATTATTTGTTGTCTTTATAGAAAGAATAAGAAAAGAAGATAAGATGGAGAGTGTTAATTGCACTCTCTTTTATGTTATAATGGATAAGGTGATAAACATGAAACATATCTTTATATTAAAACCAGATACTTCTAAAAGTTTGATTAATTGTATAGTAACAATGATGCAAGGAAAACGTTATGAATTACGCTATACCAAAGATTTAGATGATGCAAGAAAGATAGCCTTATCTTATCAAGATGAAAAGGAAGTTTGTCGTTTATATGCGATAGGTGGCGATGGTTTTGTTCATAAGGTGGTCAATGGCATGGTAGGATCTTTTCATGAACTCGTTGTCATTCCGCAAGGAACAGGTAATGATTTTGCTAGAAGCATCTACAAAAATTTAGATGCGATAAAGATTTTTAAAGAGTCATTAAATAAGCAAGCCAAAGCAATTGATGTGATTCAATGCAAAGAAGATTTATATTGTATCAATGTCTTTTGTTGTGGTTTAGATGCTGATGTTGGAAATCTAGTGAATACAAATCGTAAGACAACCTTATTTCCAAGAATTATGCAATATAGTTTTACGATTTTAGATAAAATCTTTCATTTGAAGTTTTATCCAACAGAAATCTATACTTACAATAAAGATATCTATCAAGGAAATGTTCTTATATGTACATTTTGTAATGGACATTATTTTGGTGGAGGCTATCAGGCAGGGTATTATTCATCTTTAGATGATGGGATGATTGATATGTCTGTAGTGGGTGAGATTTCTAAAAAAGAATTACCGTATTATTTAAAAGGACTCATTACCAATAAGTTACATAAAACAAAAAAATTTAAACATTTTAAAGAAGAAGATGTTTGGGTAAAAACAAGTCAATATGTTAATATTGATGGCGAAAAATATGAACCTGGAACTTATCATTTAAAATGTATACATAATGCAATTCAATTAGTTTATTAAGGAGATTATTATGGAAATAGATTTAAAAACAGATTCACGTAAAGTAAAACCAGGAGATACTTTTATTGCGATTAGAAATGTTAATCGTGATGGTCATGATTACATTCCTCAAGCTATTAAAAATGGAGCAACGAAAGTCATTGTAGAAGAAGGAAACTATGATGTTGAAACTGTTGTTGTTGAAGATACAATAGCATATTTAAAAGATTATTTGTATGAACATTATTATCCTTATTTCAAAGATATGAAATTAATAGGGGTTACAGGTACAAATGGTAAAACAACGATTGGTTATATGATGTATCAAATGATGACGATGCTTGATATTCCTTGTGCTTATATGGGAACAATTGGTTTTTATTATTGTGGGAACTTTATTAAGATGGTGAATACAACACCTGATGTAGATGTGCTTTATGATTATTTTATTAAAGCAAAAGATGCGGGGTGTAAAGTACTTGTGATGGAGGTTTCTTCACATGCACTTGCGAAAGATCGTATTCATGGCTTAGAATTTGATGAAGTTGCTTTTACAAACTTAACACAAGATCATTTGGATTTTCATAAAACATTAGAAAATTATGCGAATGCCAAACAACTATTATTTAAAAAGACCAGAGGAAAGAAAATTGCTGTCATAAATGGTGATGATCCACATGCTTCACATTTTGAATTAGAAGGTAATCAAAATCTTTTGATTTCTGATCAAAAAGGTGATGTTCTTATTCAAAATATTGAATTTTCTCACTTAGGGACAACCTTTACCTTTAAATATCAAGAAAAAGAATATCAAACACATATTCAAATGGTAGGAAGATACAATGTTTATAACTATCTTACAGCGATGCTTTTAATTCATGAATTAGGATATGGAATTGATGCTATTTTAGCCTTAAATACAAAACTCAAAGCACCTAAAGGAAGAATGGAGTTAATCGTTTATGGTACAAATGGTATCTTTGTAGATTATGCCCATACCCCTGATGCCACTTTAAATGTTTTAGAAAGTGCTCAAGAATTTAAAAAAGGAAGAATTATTACGATTATTGGTTGTGGGGGAGATCGTGATACGACAAAACGACCAATCATGGGGGAAATTGCCTGTAAACATAGTGATCATGTCATTATTACAGATGATAATCCACGAACAGAAGACCCTCAAAAAATCATTAATGATATTTTAGTAGGTGTTAGTGGTGATTATGAGGTCATCAATGACCGTCATCTAGCGATTGCTAAAGGAATGAGTTTATTAAAAGAAAACGATATCTTAATGATTTTAGGAAAAGGTCATGAAGATTATCAAATTATTGGAACAGAAAAGATTCATTTTTCTGATCAAGAAGAAGTAGAAAAATATATAAGGGAGCATATACATGACTAAAATTGCATTTTTTGATGTGGATGGAACGATGATCAATGTTCCTCATCAATTATTAAAACCAACAGATAAAACAATTCATGCTTTAAAAGAATTTCAAAAACAAGGAAACTATATTGTTGTAGCGAGTGCAAGAGGGGTTAAGCCAGAATATTTAGACGAAATTCCTTTTGATGGCTTTATTGGTTGTGATGGAGGCTATATTGAATTTCATCAAGAAGTTTTATTAAATAACGTTTTTAGTGTGAAAGATTTAAACTTACAAAATAGTGTTTATGAAGCAACCAATGGTCAATATATTATCAGTGAAAGAGCGACAAGTTATTTCAGTGATGTAGATGGAGAACTCATCAAAAAACATTTAAGACTTTATAATGGGACAGATAAATTACCTGAAGAGTATAATGATGATTGGCGTTTTCAAGATATTAAAGCCAATACAGTAACAGCGCTTTTCTATAATGCAAAAGACTTACATGAAGCCTTAGATATGTTACCAAAAGAATGGTCCATCAATGCTTATGATACAGGACATATTCGTATGGATGTACATCCTCAAGGTTACACAAAAGGAACAGCGTGTGAGTATTTATATCAAAAATTAAATATTCCAAAAGAAAATACTTATGCTTTTGGTGATGGTGAAAATGATATTGAAATGTTTCATCTTGTAGGAACTTCTGTTGCGATGGGCAATGCGGATGATGAAGTTAAAAAACATGCTTCTACAGTGACTTTAACAGTGGATGAAGATGGTATTGCAGATTTCTTTGAAAAGGAATTTAATATTAAATGAGAATTAGAAAAATAAATTTTCAAGAAATAAATTTTGAGTATTGTCCTTATCCTCAGTCAATGTATGATTCCATAAAGAGAATAGGTTTATCTTTTCCTATTAAAGTTAATATTATTGATGGTCAATATTATTGTAAGGACGGGAACAAACGTCTTTCAATTATTCAAGATTTATTAAAAAATGAAGAAGGCTATGAAAGAAGAAGGGCAGTTCCTTATATTATTTATAATGATGGAAGTTCTAGATCTAATGATTGTTGGCGAGATCGCAACATGCATTAGATTTTTTTCATTTTTTGAAAGCATAAAACGAGAATAAATAAGAGGTATATAATAGATGCGAGGAAGTGATTATTTTGTTATTTAGTAATAGAGATTTAAAAAAATTGATAATACCTTTAATTATTGAACAGGTATTAGCATTGACAATTGGGATTTTTGATACGATGATGGTTTCCCAATGCGGGCAAAGTGCAGTTTCAGGAGTGAGTATTGTCGATGGGTTAAATGTGTTGATTATCAATATCTTTTCGGCACTAGCTACAGGAGGAGCTGTTGTTTGTTCGCAATATATTGGTAAAAAAGATGAAAAGATGGCTTGCCATAGTGCCAAACAGCTCTTATTTACCATCTTAGGTTTATCGCTTGTTATTATGGTTTTATGTATGATTTTCAATGGGAATTTATTGAATTTGATTTTTGGACATATTGAAAGTGATGTGATGGCTTATGCAAGAACTTATTTTTTCTTTTCAGCCTTATCTTATCCTTTTATTGGTTTATTTAATGGTGGGGCTGCTTTATTTAGATCAATGGGAAATAGTAAAGTGGCTATGACAAATTCATTTTATATGAATATTGGAAATATCGTTTTAAACTACTTCTTTATTTTTATTTTAAATATGTCAGTCAAAGGAGCAGCAATTGCTACTTTACTTTCAAGAATGTTCTGTTCATTTATTATTTTATATATGTTATTAAATAAAGAACATATTGTACATATTGATACGTATTTAAAATATAAGTTTGATTTTTCAACTGTCAAAAGAATCTTA
>UMIZ01034706.1_pt1 | contig 10323 bp, 7 predicted proteins | sample 1965931 | NCBI WGS metagenome assembly UMIZ01 (sample SAMEA4836137, study PRJEB28245) | human gut metagenome | biome: gut microbiome; material: fecal sample | place: Denmark | collected 2008
TTGAAAAGCCTGTATTGCTTGCTTAATAACAAAACATTTTACTATAACATATATAAAATAAACAAATAATACTAGAAAAGTAGGAATAGCAATATATGTAGAAAGTCTTAATGGAGAAGTTGTAAATGATGTTATACCATCTATTGCTAAATCTATTAGTTTAATATAATTCCATTTAGTAGTTCCTGCAATTCTTGGATCTCTATCATATAAAACTTCCTTCTTTTTATATCCAATCCAACTAAACATACTTTTTGTATTTCTCTCAGATTCTCTTAATTTTTTTAAAGCATTTACACATCTTCTATCAAGTAATCTAAAGTCACCAGTATCTTTTTGTATTTCTATTCTAGTTGTTTTTTGTAATACTTTATAATACATTTTTGAAGTAAATTTCTTTAGCCATGTTTCACCTTTTCTAGAACGTCTTTTAGCATATACATCATCATATCCTTGTTCCCAATATTTAACAAGTTCTGGTATCAATTCTGGTGGATCTTGTAAGTCTGCATCCATAAATATTACACAATCACCTGTTGCATAATCAAGTCCTGCAATCATTGCAATTTCTTTTCCAAAATTTCTAGAGAAATCAACATAGTTGAATCTTGTGTCTTCTTCCCTCATTTTTTTTATAATTTCTATTGTCCTATCTTTACTTCCATCATTAACAAACAATATCTCAAATTCATAGTTTTTCATAGAATCCATTAGTTTTTCTATTCTATCTCTTAACATAGGTAATGATTCTTCTTCATTATACGCCGGTATTATTATACTGATTTTTTTCATTTCTTACTCCTTACTTAACATTTTATATCTTATTTTTGTTATTTTTAAATAATTTTTTGTATATTTCCCAGAATTTACTATTTTTTATATTTTCAAGTTCATTTAATGCATTATTATATTTTGCAATATACTGTTCTAATTCTTGTTCTTTTTCTTTTAAAACTTTATTATTCCATTTTTCTCTTCCAAGGTAATAGTCTTCAGTTTTTTGTCTGGCTTCCCATCCTCTGTCAATTTCTTTTTGCATCCATGTATGCATATATTGTAATTCTCCAATTAAAATTCTTAAAATTTCATTTCTATCTAATTCGTTTATAGGATTGTTTATTTTTTCAATATCTTCTACCTCATAAATGTTGTCCTTTATATTTCTATTTGTATACAACCATTCATAATTTTTATCTACTATTTTCCCGATATCCTTGTTTTTTAACAAATAGACCTGTTTAGCAACTTCTGCATACTCCTTTTTTCCGTTTTTTATATCTTGAAAATTAGTATAAGAAAATTTTTCTATATTATCATCTGTTATTATTCCTTGGAAATCTTCATTTCCTGTAATAATTGCTATTCTTTTCATAGCAATAGCCTCTTGAGCACATCTAGCAATCCCTAATATGATACCATTTTGCTCCATAATATCTCTAATGTCATTACGTGCTCCTAACATATGGCATTCAATCTTTAGTTCTTTTATTTGTTCTTCTACTTTTTGTCTTTGACTTCCATCACCTACAATTGTTAATTCTGCTTTAGAATTTAATTTTTTGTATTCTAAAAACCATCTTAATCCATTTATAACACCATTTTTCTTATCTTTTTCAAATCTTGAAATCAATAAAACTTTATTTAAATTTATTGGACTCTTGCTGTTAAATTCTAAAAAATCTACGCAATTAGGTATTATCTTATATTTGTTTTCTTCCAATTTAAATCTTTCCATATTTTCTTTTTTTGATGCTTCTTGAATTGCAATAATTTTCGAAGCCATTTTATAATATAATGTCTGGAAGTTCCTCCCCATATTTCCCATTTGTAGTTCGTCATCATATACTCCTGTAATTCCATGATGTACATATGCAATATATGGGGTATTTGTCAGTATACATGCTGAAAGTACAGATGCAACACAATCAATTTGATGTATATATACTAATTTTATATTATATTTTTCTATAATTTCCTTTACTTGTTCAACTTTTTGTAAATTATAACTTGCTCGTGATTCATATGGAAAATCGATATACGTAACTCCCTTTATTTGTTTTAACTTTTCAGCATAAAATCCATTTTCTGCTAAAACATATATTTTATATCCTCTTCTTGAAAATTCCCTTATTTGAGTTATACATGCAGTTTCAATTCCGCCTGCTGTTAATCTTGCATGACATATCAAAATATTATATTTTCCGCTTCATTTTTTCTCCTCAATTAAATAGTTATTTTACTTTTTTTCTAAATTTTAAATATTGTTTTATACTCAATAATAATATTATTTTTCTTAACAATTGTTTTATATTACTTGACTTTATATTTTTAATCATTCTTCTCTTTTTTATTTCATTTATGTATTGTTTTTGATCCTTATCTTCAAGAGTTTCTGTTTTTAATAAAATTGCATTTGTATAATATATTTTTAAATAATCTGCTGTATTTTTATTAATATTATATTTTTCGATTTTTATTAAAGCCTCATCATATTGTTTTAAAGCGTCGTAAGCCTTTTTCTTTGTTTTATTATAATCATTGTTTCGTGTTATGCTTCCATTAGATTGAACATATTGGTAACCATAAAAGTCAATTGATATCATTGATCTTGCCAATACAATTACAAATGGTATAAGCCCAAAATCTTCATGTTCCGTTCCAACATTAAACAAGAGTTTATTACGTATAAATATATCTTTTTTCATTACATATACACATGGAGAATCAAGTAAGACATCTGATGCATATAAATATTTAAATCCCTCTTCTCCTGTTGTTTTTTCAAATATCGGTCCAGTTACCTTTTCTATAATATTATTATTTTCATCAACTCTTTGTAATTTAAATTTTATAAGTTCTATATCCCTTTCTATATATTGTTTTATTATGTTATATAAATGTATATCTATATAATCATCAGAATCTAAAAACATTATATACTTTCCTTTTGCTTTTTCAATTCCATAATTTCTAGTATCAGCAACTCCAGTATTTTGTTTTTTATAGTATGAAATTATTTCTGGATATCTTAACTTATATTCCTGCATTATTTCATCTGATAAATCCTTACTTCCATCATTTATTACAACTATTTCTAATTCATCGTCTTTTTGTTGTAAAACAGAATCCAAGCATCTTTTTAGTGTATTTTCAGCATTAAATACTGGAATTATAATACTTAGTTTTATCAATAATATCACATCTTTCTTTTATAATTAAATAAATGTTTTTAATAATTCACCTAATGGTTTCTTTTCATTTAATCTCTTTATTGTTTCTGCAAATAATGGTGCAATAGATACAACTTTTATTCTATCAATTTTCTTTTCTTCTGGTAAAGGTATTGTATTTGTTATAACAAGTTCTTTAATTGGTGAATTTTGTATTCTTTCAATTGCTGGTCCTGAAAGAACTCCATGTGTACATGCTGCATATACAGATCCAGCTCCAAACTCCTTTAATACTCTTACAGTTTCCATCATAGAACCTGCGGTATCTATTTCATCGTCAAATATAATTGCATTTTTTCCTTTTACATCGCCAATAATTGTTGTTCCAATTGCTTTATCTTTATTTCCATCTCTTCTTTTATCAAGCATTGCTATTGGGCATCCGAAAAATTCAGAATATTTATATGCTTTTTTTGAACTTCCTGCATCAGTTGCAACAATTACCTTATTATCTAATTTTTTATCTTCAAAATATTTTTCTAATAATCTTTCTGCTGAAAGTCTATCGCAATTTATATTATTAAAATATGCCTGTATTGCAGGATTGTGTAAATCACAAGTTATCACTCTTGTTGCACCTGCTGCTTCTAATAACTCTGCAAAAAGTTTTGCTGTTATTGGCACTCTTGGTTGATCTTTTTTATCAGATCTTGAGTACATATAATATGGTAATACAACATTAATATCTCTTGCAGATGCTCTTTTAACCGCATCTATTGTTATTAATAATTCCATTATTCTTTCATTAACTGGTGGTGTTGTACTTTGAATTAAGTAAACATCATAATCTCTAACTGTTTCTAATATTTGAACAAAATTATTATCATTTTTAAATTTCATTCTTTCAATTTTTCCCATAGACAATTTTAAATAATCACATATTTCCCTTGTAAAAGGTTCTGCTGATTTACTACAAGCAAATATTTTAATTTTTTCCATAATCTCATTTCCCTTCATATCTTTAATATTTTACTATAGTTTCTAAAATTTCTTTATCTGTTAATTTATGTTTTGCATTGGTTGATAATTCTAGTATTATTTTATTTTCATATTTATATGATTCCAAAACTAGTTCAGGATCCATTTCTTCAAATGGATATTCTACTATTTCACCTGAAATATAATCTCTTTGATATGCAATTCCAGTAATATTTATGATATACAATTTCTTAGAATTAATCATTTTTTCTAGTTCTTTTTCAATATCACTTTCAATACCACCATTGCTTTTTAAATATCCATCCTCTGATATATAAAAATTATTTATACTATTTCTATTTAATAACATCAAAAACAAATCTTTAGACTGATTAGATATCCATATGCCATTATTTGATGGTATATTTTCAAGTAAATTTTCTAATTCTTTTTCCTCAGGCTTTGATTTTTTTATAATACCTGCTAAGTCAACATTGAATTGAATTTGTGGTTTAATTTGTAAAATTTTTCTTCCATCTTTTTCCTTTTCTACTTGATATATATCCGTATTTCCCGTTGCATTTATTTCTTTTTTCATATCTTGTAATTCTTCAATAGATACATTTACTACATTATTAATTGTAGTATCTGTTTCCTCTTCTATTAAATTTTTGTTACTCTCAATAGTCTCTTGATTTTCAATATTTGTCTCTTCGATATTATTTGTTTCTTTTACATTTTCATAATTTTCTTTTTTTATTCCAAAAATTATTTCAATTATAATTACAATTATCAATAGTAGAAAAAAAAGTTTTTTCATATACAATCATTTTCCCTTCTAAAATTTCATCTATCAATTTTTTCTTTAATTATATATTTAGGTCTTTGTTTTATTTCTAAATACATTTTTGAAATATATTCAGATAATATTCCTATAGATATTAATTGAATTCCTCCTATAAATAATACAGCAGTTATTGTTGATGCGTATCCAGGAACAATTTTACCTTTTACAATAGTTTCTATAATAATACTAATTCCAAATATTATAGATAAAAATGATATTATAAATCCTAATATAATTGATATTTTTAGTGGAGCTGTAGTAAATGATGTTATTCCATCTATTGCATATTTAAATAACTTTTTAAAATTCCATTTTGATTCTCCCGCAACTCTTGGTCTATTTTCTACTTCTATATATTTAACATTAAAACCTACCCAATTAAATATTCCTTTTGAAAATCTATTATATTCTTTTAACGATAAAATTGCTTCCGCAACCTGTCTTTTCATCATTCTATAATCTTGAGAGCCTTGTCTAATTTTTATAGATCCAACATTTCCCATTATTGCATAAAACATTCTTGCAAAAATACTCTTTATAGCAGATTCACCTTTTCTATTTCTACAAGTAGTTACTATATCATAATTTTCTTCCATTCCCGCTATCATATCAATTATAATTTCAGGGTCATTTTGCAAATCAGCATCCATTATTACAACGTACTCACCAGTAAAGTTTTCCAATCCAGCATACATAGCTGCTTCTTTTCCAAAATTTCTTGAAAATGATATTATTCTAACATTTTCATCCTTTTTCTTTAATTCTTTTAATTTTTCTAATGTATTGTCCGAACTTCCATCATCTATAAATAACATTTCATAATCATACTTTTCTGCTAATTTTTTTATTGTTTTTATTGTTTCTTCATAAAATTTTTCAATTCCTTCACTTTCATTATAACATGGTACTATTAACGATATTTTTTCTTTCATTTTTATCACATTTTCCTTTCTCTATGTAAAAGTTATTTATTATTCATTTGCTTTTTTATAATCAAAAACATAATTATTATCATAATTATAATACCACAAATTATTATTAATCTATTATTAGCCTTAACATTTTTTTCGTTTATTGTTATGTTATCATTTTCAATATTTTCATTATTTTGTAATTTTTGATTTTGAGTAACATTATTTTCATTTATTGTATTCCCAACTATTTCTTCTGTTCCCTTATATAAAATAAAATTTTCTTCTAAAACCTCACTATTTGTTTGTTCTGTATTTTTAGCTTCTTCATATTCCTTTGCTTGTTCTTGTCCCTCTTCAGAAGTAAAATCAGTTCTTCCAGAGCTTGCTGGTGGTACTGGTATGTCGACAAATCTTCCCTCTTCTTCTGTTGCATATGTAAAATTATATATATTAAAAATCAATAGCATACTTATTAATAATATTGTTAAATATTTTTTCATTTCAATCATTTTCCTTTCAAAAATATGATTAAGGTTGGGAAAGAATATATTCTCAACCCTAATCCTCTTATATTTATTTTAAATAATCAGTTGCAGCATAGCCTTTAAGTCCATTGCCAAAATCAACTTCATCCCACCAATATCCATCAATATTTTTAACATGTTTTTTTATGCGTATTCCAATTGTTCCATCTGATATAGATGCAACAATTTCAGAATTCGTTCCTGGTTCTTTTCTAAGTCTTATTCCTGTTTTGCTTTCTGTTCTAACAGTCACCTTTTCACCTGTAACTTGTTGATTTCCGCCATTTGACTCTGGCTTTATTGAATTTGTTAATGGCATATTCTCATAAACTGGTATTACAAATTTAATTGAATTTTTCAATGTTCCTGTATTTGCATATGCGCTTCTAAGTGTTCTTGCTTCGCTATATGCAGCAGATAGATTTTGCATATATTGATGATTATATAATCCACCTCCGCTTGCTGGATTTACATCAAATTTGTTTAAATAAAGTGTATGCTGCTTTATATCTATATAATTGCTCTTTAATATTGTAATTCCACCTTCTAATCCCTTTGTCATTGTATCCCAACCTTTGCTTTTTGCATATGCTAACGCAGTTGGAATATCATTTCCTACTTGTGCACCAATATTAAATGGATTATAATATTTTTTTCCATCACCACCATCCATATTTATAGTTCCAGATCCATTTCTACCTTGTTCTTGAAATAATCTTGCTATAACATAATATGGATTTATATTTTTATTTTTACATGCAGACATAATATCACTAGCATTATTTTGTAAAAATGTATCGTCAACTTGATATTTTATAGAACTTAATGTTGCTCCACTACTTTCATAATTTCCCAAATCCAAAAATTGAAATATATCTGTATCATTTAGAAAATTTCTTGGATCCATAAAATATGCTATACCTTTATATGACGCTGATGCCCATACTCCACTTATATATGGATTAGGTGCAATCCAATCACCATTATATGTTGGTGTATATACTAAGTTTCCCTGTTTATTGGCATATTCATATTCTCCTCTTACCGTTGTTGAAAAATCTAAATTTGTATATAAAATTTCGAATTGCCAATTTGGATATTTTTCTGCAAGACTATCTAGTGAATCCATTATCCCTGGATACTTTACAGAATCTATATTCACTCCACTAACAGTAGTTTTATATAAATAAAATAATTGTGTACTACTAGCTTTTTGTTTATCTCCTAACACTATTTTTGAGCCATTTTCTATCTTATTTTGTATAGTTATTGCAAGATCCTGACGTGATACAGGTGAAAATGTCCATCCATTTATTTTACTATCCACTATTATCCACATCTGTCCTAATAGTCCTTTATAATCATCTTGTACTATTTCTGCTCCTCCAACTATATTATTATCTTTTACTGTTAAACTCTTACCAGTATGTCTTGCAGTTATTTTATAAAAACCATTAACATATTCAAATTTAAATTTTTGCCATGAAACATTTCCATATTCCCAAATTCCCAATGTTGCATTATTATTTACATTATTTCCTGAAACTTCTATTGTTTTATTTGTATTTGCTCCTACTGCTAGCTTATATGTACCATTATCAACAGTTTTTTTGAATTCAACAGTTTTTACCAAATAAAACATTTGATTATCATTATTTTTAGCTTTTGATAACACTATTTTTGAACCATTTTGTATACTATTTTGTATAGTAAGTACTAATTCTGGATTATTTAATGGAGATATTATCCATCCATTTTTATTACTATCTTTCAATATCCATTTTTGGCAATTACTTCCGGTGTAATCTGATTGTACAATTTCTGCTCCTTCTTTTAAGTTGTCACCTTTAACTGTTAAACTTTTTCCCGTATGTGTTGCTGTTATTTTATAATATCCTTCTTTGTATTCAAATTTAAATTTTTGCCATGCTGCATTTCCATAATCCCATATTCCTATTTTTGCATCATTTTCCGTATTACCACCTGGTACTTCTAAACCTTTGTTGGAAGAAGCTCCAACCAAAATTTCATAATTTGCATTTTCGTGTGTTTTTTCATTGTTACTAATATTATATAAATACAACATTTGATTATCGTTATCTCTTGTTTTTGATAATACCAATTTTGAACCATTTTGTATTTTTCCCTGTATACTTATTGCTAAATTTGGATTACTTAAAGGGGATATTATCCATCCATTTTTATTTGTATCTCTTAATATCCATTTTTGTCCATTTGATCCCGCATAATCATATTGAATTATCTCTGTTCCTTCTACTATATTGTTATTTTTAGCAGTTAGACTTTTTCCTGTATGCATTGATGTTATTTTATAATATCCTTCTTTATATTCAAAATAAAATTTTTGCCATGCTGCATTACCATATTCCCATATGCCTATTCTTGTATTATTTTCTGTATTACCTCCTGGAAGTTCTAGTGTTTTATTTGGGTTAGCACCTATTGACATTTTATATATACCATCATTGTGAGTTCTTTCATTATTACTTATATCATATAAATAAAACATTTGATTATCGTTATCTGCCGTTTTAGATAATACAATTTTTGAACCATTTTGTATTGATCCCTTTACACATATAGATAAGTTTGAATTACTATAAAGAGATATTACCCATCCATTTTTATTTGTATCTCTTAATATCCATTTTTGTCCATCAGAGCCAACATAATCAGATTGAACTATTTCTGTACCATCTGTAATGTTATTATTTTTAACAGTTAAACTTTTACCTGTATGCATTGCCGTTATTTTATAGAATCCACCTTCATATTCAAAATAAAATTTTTGCCATGCTGCACTTCCATAATCCCAAAGTCCTATTCCTGCATTATTATCTGTATTGCCTCCAGGAAGTTCTAGTGCTTTATTAGGTTGTTTGCCAATTGACACTTTATATATACCATTTGCTTTTACTTTATCTGCTTTTGCATAGCTATTCGTCCCTAATAAGCCTAATATTAAAGTTACTATAATTGCCATTAAAAAAAATTTACATTTTTTCATTAACACTTTCCTCCATTCTAGTAATTATTCATCAAATTTATTACTGCTCTATTAAATTTATTAACATAATTTTTATTAATTAATTCATTATGGCTCTTAACCTCTGGCAATTCTAATAACATTGATCTCGTATCAGGTATTGTTCTTGCCCATTGAATTAAATATCCGTTTCCATATGTTGCTATATGTTTATTAATTCCAAATTGACTTCTGAAAAAACTACCAATTTCATTATCGCCTATTGTTTCATTTAGCCATCCATGTACATCTATAATAATATTTTTTTCACCGGTATGATTTAATATAAAATCTCTTAAATGTTGTGCTTCAAATGCCTGCATTGGTTCAGTTCCATTATAGTTTCTCTCTGAATAAGCGCGTGTATATCCTATTGGAAAACATCTATTCATATCAATTCCTTTATGTCCACCAGCCCAACTATATAATGTTGTACGACCAGGACCATTATTAGTCCATCCATTGTACTGTCCATCAGGATTTGAATTTGGTAAAATATATACTGTCCAATTTTCAATTAAATTATCTGACATATATTTTTTTAGATAACTATAGAATTCATTTGCTAAATATGTTAATTCTCCTCCATCTCTACTATAAGAATCCTCAAATCCATGTATAGAAAAATTTAAAATCAAATGTTTTGGGCCTGTTCCTATCTTGTAGTATTTTAGATAAGAACCACCTGTTCCTTTGTACATAAGACCTGATTCACCATAAGTTCCTTCTTCTATTCCTTTTTCAATATGTGGCATAATCCAAAACATTTGGTTATCATTATCTAGTGTTTTAGACAATATAATTTTCGCCCCATTTTGTATCGTACCATCAACAGTAATTGCTA
>UMIZ01018861.1_pt1 | contig 10270 bp, 7 predicted proteins | sample 1965931 | NCBI WGS metagenome assembly UMIZ01 (sample SAMEA4836137, study PRJEB28245) | human gut metagenome | biome: gut microbiome; material: fecal sample | place: Denmark | collected 2008
ATAAAATTGTCATGGCGGAAAATAGAATGCTTACTAAAACTCTCTGTCAAACAGGCAGAAGAAAACTATCGTATCATGCAAAACCGCTATCTGAACCAGCTGGCCATACTGACAGATTTACTGGATGCTAACTCTGTCCGTCTGAATGCAGAACTTCAGCTCACTTCAGCCCGTACCCGGGTTATTTATACTTATTATCAACTGGAACGCGCCTGCGGACGCTTGTAATTCACAAACTTAATCCCAAGCACTATGTCTGAACTAGAAATTAAACAGAAAAAACTAAAGAAACTGCGTATTCGCAATTTCACTTTGAATACCATCTGTATCATCCTGGCTTGTTCGGGATTATGGTGGACTGCCACTTATTTTTGACGGTACATAAATTATGAAGTAACAAACGACGCTTTTGTCGATCAATACGTCATACCCTTGAATATCCGCGCAACAGGATATATCAAAGAAGTTCGCTTTAAGGAACATCAATTTGTCCATCAAGGAGATACCCTGTTAGTTCTCGACAACCGTGAGTATCAAATAAAGGTAAAAGAAGCAGAAGCTTCCCTACTCGACGCTCAAGGTTCGAAGGATGCACTCCACTCAGGCATCGAAACCTCACATACAAACATTGCCGTACAGGAAGCAAACATTGCCGAGGCAAAAGCCAAATTATGGCAACTGGAACAGGACTATCATCGCTTCGAACGGTTACTTAAAGAGGAATCTGTACCCGAACAGCAATACGAACAAGCCAAAGCTGCTTACGACGCAGCACAAGCACGCTATCAGGCTTTACTCGAACAAAAACGTGTAGCATTGTCACAATATTCGGAAGCAAGCAAAAAGAATACCAGCGCTGAAGCAGCTATCCTCCGCAAAGAAGCCGACTTAGACTTGGCACGCCTGAATCTCTCGTATACTGTTGTGACTGCTCCTTACGATGGATATATGGGGCGACGTACCTTGGAGCCCTGACAGTTTGTACAGGCAGGACAAACCATTTCGTACCTGGTACGCAGCAAAGATAAATGGATTACTGCAAACTATAAGGAAACGCAGATTGTAAACATTTACATCGGACAACCGGTACGTATTAAAGTAGACGCTTTGCCAGGAAAAGTGTTTGAAGGAAAAGTTACAGCTATATCAGAAGCAACCGGCTCAAAATATTCGCTTGTTCCCACAGATAATTCTGCCGGCAACTTTGTAAAGGTACAACAACGTATTCCAGTCCGTATCGATATTATCAATATCAGTGAAGAAGATGCACAGCACCTGCGTGCCGGAATGATGGTAGAAACAGAAGCATTACGCAAATGACAAATATGAGAGAACTGGGATTACCCGTACGTAAGTGGGTTCCCAACTGGCTGGCATTGATAAGTATTTTCATTATTATTCTTCCTATAACGATGCTCAACGGTTCGTATACAGGAAGTATGCTTGAGGTATCCAGCACACTAGGTACCAATACAGAAGATATAACAATGGGATATTACGCTGCTTCGGCAGGCATGGCAATAGCCTATCCCATCGTACCGAAAGTCCTGTCTGCTTTCTCAGTCAAGTTTCTTTTGCTCGCCGATCTGGCTTTGCAATTTATATTAAGCTGGATATGCGCCCGCTCGCAAAGTGCGGATATTCTGATTGTTGCCAGTTTTGCCATAGGCTTTCTGAAAGGATTCCTCATGCTTTGGTTTATCCGACATGCACAAAAGATATTCAGTCCGAAAAATGTCCGTAGCGAATTCTACTCATACTTCTATCCATTAGTATATGGAAGTGGCCAGATATCTATGGTGCTCACAGCAGAACTTGCCTATCATTACAACTGGAAGTACATGTATTATTTTATGATGCTTCTGTTGTTATTGGCTATATTGCTGGTAATAGTCTGCTATCGCCACAACCGCCCGTTACAGAAAATTCCCATAGAAGAATTGCATCTGCGGGAGATGTTCGTAATCGCTATCGGTCTGCTGATGCTGATGTATGTCATCAATTACGGAAAAATACTCGACTGGATGTCATCCTACAAAATCTGCGCTTACATTGCCATAGCACCGATTCTGATAGCTTTTTTTGTCTGGATGCAATATCATTCCGAAACTCCTTATGTCAATCTGGCTCCCTTATATCAACCTAAAGCTATAGTTGGCTATTTTTACATGATGCTCATCATGTTTTTCAGTACATCAACCACATTACTGACGAACTACATGACATCTATTCTAAAAGTAGACAGTACACACTCTTATGTACTTTATATCTGGCTTTTACCCGGATATATACTAGGAGCATTCATCTGTTTCTGGTGGTTCAGATGGCAACGCTGGCGTTTCCGTTTTTTCATTGCTGGAGGTATGGCATGCTTCGCTATTTTCTTCGGCATCCTTTATTTCGGTATTTCGCCTGAAAGTACATACGAAATGTTGTTCTTTCCCATCTTCCTGCGTGGATTGGGTATGCTGGCTCTGATTATAGCCTTCGCTCTGTTTGCCGTAGAAGACTTGAATCCGAAGTTCCTGCTTTCGAATGCTTTCTTTCTGATAATATTCCGTTCTGTACTAGCTCCTATCATAGCTACATCTTTTTACAGTAATACGCTATACAGGCTACAGCAAAAATACATGCACTCTTTATCCGAAACCATAACGATGGCTGATCCTCTGGCTGCCTCGAAATTCTCACAATCGCTTACAAGCGGCCTAGCTCAGGGACACGAATATAGTGAAGCTACCCAACTGGCAACAACCTCGCTCTATACTACTTTGCAGCAACAGAGTCTGCTGCTAGCATTAAAAGAAATACTGGGGTGGCTATTTATCATTACTCTGATAATCGCCATTATTTCACGTTTTATACCTTTCCATAAAACAATTAGAGTTACCTTTGCCAAAACAGGAGATGATATGGTATAACAAAAAACAAAATAAAAATGACTATCAAAAGAATTATAGTATGCAGCTTGGGGATTTTATCATTTGCCCTCAATACGATGGCTGCACGTATCGATACATTATCGGTAGAAAGTCCTAAAATGAAAAAAGAGATTAAAGTAGCAGTCATTGTGCCCGATCAAGCTTTAGAAGGGAAAAAATGCCCTACCCTATATCTGCTGCACGGATATGGAGGCAACTCACTTACCTGGTTGGGAATTAAGCCAGAACTTCCTCAAATGGCAGATCGGGATGGAATTATCGTAGTATGTCCGGACGGAAAAAACAGCTGGTACTGGGACAGCCCTACCCATGCCGACAGCCAATATGAAACATTCGTTTCCTCTGAACTGGTAAAGTATATAGATACACATTATTCAACAATAAAGGACCGGAAAGGAAGAGCTGTAACAGGACTTAGCATGGGTGGTCATGGAGGTATGTGGCTTTCTATTCGTCATAAAGATGTTTTTGGTGCAGGAGGCAGTACCAGTGGTGGTGTAGACATTCGTCCGTTTCCTCACGAATGGAAAATGAAAGAACAACTTGGAGAGCTATCCAAAAACCGTCAACGATGGGATGAGCACACTGTAATGACACAGCTGGATAAAATTCAAAATGGTGATCTGGCATTAATTATCGATTGCGGCACAGGAGATTTCTTCCTGGAAGTCAACCAGAAATTTCATGAAGAATTGGAAAAACGAGGTATTTTCCACGATTTTATCATCCGTCCCGGAAAACACAGCAGCACCTATTGGAATAATTCAATAGACTATCAATGGCTGTTTTTCAAAAAATTCTTTGACGGATATCGAAACAATGGTGAATGATATCAAAACAATAAAATGAAATGAGGCTACTCTTTTAAGGTAGCCTCATTTCATTTTATCCAAACTCAAACAGAAGCATAATATTCATGCTCTCAACACTTCTATTTAAGAGATTTCTTTTGTCTGTATTTTACTATGGATTCAACCGGAAATCCGTTTTATTTAATTCCCAGCTTATTCTTCAATTCTTTGGGAAGTGAATCCTTGTGCATCATCACAAAAATAGTCTTGGCACGTACATAACTTTCCGACATATTCAGATAACCTCCAAATTTATTACTGTCGGCAGCCCAAGAGTTTTTGGTAATATAATATTTTGCTCCGTTCTGATCTTTAGCAATACCAGTAAGATGCATCAGATGATCATCAGTTGTAGCAAACGATTCATATCCCTGCTGACGGATTTCCGGAGTTACATTCACTTCCGGGTAAGGATGCTTAAACTGGAACACCTCTGCCAGACGATCACGCTTTGTCATCTGTCCCCAACGAGCACGGTCACTGTCTTTATATTCGTCTACATCATCTACCTCCGGATTAATGGCTACTCCATTCGAGAAAGAAAAGCCTCGTTCGCTTACATCACCGTCCCAGCACACAGTATAACCATTGGTCAGCGCATGGTCGGTAGCTTCTATCAGCTCATCCAGCGGCAAATTATACATACGGTCGTGCTCCCAGTTATCGGGAATCTCAATCTCAAACGGCTCATAATACGGTTTGTGAGTAAAACTTGTCAGCATCACATAATCATCCGTACAAATGCCCAAACTTTCAGCAAAACTTTTAGGGGTATATTCCTTTCCTTTATAAGTAAACTTCTCAGGTACTTTTCCTAAATAAATATCAAACAAACTATTTATCAGCTGCTCATACTGAGGAGATGACTTTTTCATGTCAACTGCCTCTTTGGCTATAGCTGTCATATACTCCACCATTTCCGAATGGTTATGTAATTTTGAGTCGTAATTAATACCCGTATAAACTTCTTCCGGTACAATGCCGACCTGATTGAATGCCGTAATCCAGCTTGTAGTAATGCTTCCCTGACCGATATTCCCCTTGCCCTGACGCAAGAAATTATCTTTCAGCTGATTCATATATTTCTGACGTACGATAAACATCTCCGACAAATCATATTCACCCTTGCCCTGACGCAACAGTTCTGCCTCTACAAAAGAAGTTGTGGCAAAGCACCAGCATGTACCGGTAGAAGCCTGGTCTTTCACCGGAGTGACTTTTTGGTTAACTACTGTTTCGAACTTATATCCTTCATTGTTTTCTGCCCAAAGTGAAGCCGAAGCAAGTAACAGGACAGACAGCGTGTAATGTATTGGTTTCATCTGTATGTTTTTATATATAAAAGTTTTATGTGTCAAAAATAAACAAAAAATACGTCTTGTACAGCAAATCCAACTCATATTCTACAATTTTCCCTCTACTTTCAGCTCATGAAAGCCACAACATGTTAATAACAATTAAAGACAAAAATATTTTCCAATGAAAAATTTATCCATAAAGAATAAATTATTTTCTTTGCAAAAAGTTTCCATTAGAAAATAATAACAACATAAAAGAATATACATATGAAGTACATTATCATCGGAGGAGTAGCCGGAGGTGCAACTGCCGCTGCACGTATCCGCCGTAATACAGAGAAAGCTGAAATCATTTTATTCGAAAAAGGTGAATATATCTCGTATGCCAACTGTGGCTTACCTTACTATATAGGAGGAGTCATCTCAGACCGTGAGCGATTGTTCGTACAGACTCCCGAGTCGTTTGGCAAGCGTTTCAACATCGATGTACGTACCCGTTCGGAAGTAACGGCTATCGATGTAAAGAAAAAGGAAGTAACTGTCCGTACTGCCGGAAAGACATATACCGAATCCTACGATAAGCTCTTGCTCTCACCGGGAGCATCGCCTGTACGTCCGCCCCTGCCGGGTATTGAAACTGAAGGTATATTCACTTTGAGGAACGTAAATGACACCGACCATATCAAGAGTTACATGCAGCAGAAAGCTGTAAAACACGCAGTTATCGTAGGTGGTGGATTCATAGGTCTGGAAATGGCTGAAAACCTCCATCACAGTGGTATCGAAGTATCGGTAGTAGAAAGGGCTAATCAGGTAATGGGACCTATCGACTATTCAATGGCCTCACTGGTACACGAGCATCTACAACAAAAAGGCGTTCGGTTATATCTGGAACAGGCAGTAGAATCATTCGAGAAAACAGCAGAAGGAATAACCGTCAACTTTAAATCGGGCATCAAAGTGCAAGCCGAAATGGTACTGCTTTCTATTGGTGTTCGCGCAGAAACCCGTCTGGCAACCGAAGCCGGATTAAAAATAGGTGAAATGCGAGGAATCTATGTAAACGAATACTTGCAGACATCCGACGAATCGGTTTATGCCGTAGGCGATGCTATAGAATATCCGCACCCCATCACTCACAAACCTTGGCTGAATTTCCTTGCAGGACCAGCTAACCGCCAGGCACGTATCGTGGCAGACAATATGATATTTGGTAACAAGATAAAATATGAAGGTTCTATCGGTACAGCCATTGCTAAAGTATTCGACCTGACCGTTGCCTCAACCGGACTTCCGGCCAAGCGTCTGAAACAGATGGATATACCTTACTTGTCGGCAACGATCCATTCTAATTCACATGCCGGATATTATCCGGGAGCATCTATGCTGGACATAAAAATCACCTTCTCACCCACCGACGGCAAACTGTACGGAGCACAAATTGTCGGTTACGATGGAGTAGACAAACGTATTGATGAATATGCACTGACCATCAAACGAAACGGAACGGTATACGACCTGACAGAACTGGAACATGCCTATGCGCCTCCTTTCTCATCGGCCAAAGATCCTGTTGCATTGTCGGGTTATGTAGCTGGTAATATCCTAAGTGGAAAAATGACTCCGCTGTACTGGCGTGAACTTCAGCAAACTGATTTAAGTAAAGTCACACTGGTAGACGTACGCACCGCCGATGAATACAGCCTGGGCAAAATTCCAGGAGCCATCAATGTACCACTCGACGAACTACGTGAACGCATGAGCGATCTCCCGACCAACAAGCCAGTCTATGTATATTGTGGTGTAGGATTACGAGGATACCTGGCCTCTTGTATACTGAAAGACAACGGTTATCAGGATGTACGTAACCTTATCGGAGGAATCAAAACCTACAAAGCTGCTACTACTCCTGTCTGCCTGCCAGAACAGCCATCGTCTTCTTGTCACACTACAGCATCTTGCTGCCAACCTGCAACAGAAAAAGTTATAAAAGTAGATGCCTGTGGTATTCAGTGTCCCGGTCCGATTATGAAACTGAAGAAAAGCATGGAAACCCTGAATCCGAGTGAACGTCTTGAAATACATGCTACCGATGCCGGTTTTCCACGCGACGCAGAAGCATGGTGTAAAAGTACAGGTAACCATTTTCTGGAGAAATCATCAGCAAACGGAACATACCGCGTACTGATTGAAAAAGCATCTTCTTGCGAAAAAGCTATCAAGGAAATCACAACCGAAGAAGGAAAAACATTCATTCTGTTCAGCGATGACCTTGACAAAACTTTAGCTACCTTTGTGCTGGCTAATGGAGCTGCTGCTACAGGAAAGAAAGTTACTATATTCTTCACATTCTGGGGACTGAACGCTATCAAAAAGGTACATAAGCCACAAGTTAAGAAAGACATTTTCGGAAAAATGTTTGGCATGATGCTTCCTTCCAACTCATTAAAGCTGAAGCTTTCAAAAATGAACATGGGAGGTATCGGAACCCGCATGATGCGCTACATCATGCAACGCAAGGGCATCGACTCTTTGGAATCTCTTCGCCAGCAAGCTATTGACAACGGAGTAGAATTTATAGCCTGCCAGATGTCAATGGATGTTATGGGAGTTAAAAAAGAAGAATTGCTGGATAATGTGACCATAGGAGGTGTAGCTACTTACATGGAACGAGCAGAACAGGCCAATGTAAATTTATTTATTTAAACCCATGGAAAAAATAAAATGTATATGCATCATGAAAGAGCTGCTCAAAGCTCTCTCTGAACTGGAAACTCAACTTATAAATACATACGGTATCTCACTGAACGAAGCTATGGTACTGTGTAGCATCGGAGGAGAAACCGTCACTGCCGGAACGATTGTAGAACGCACAGGCATGACTCCTTCACATGCATCGAAGACTATCAGCCTGATAGAAAAAAAAGAAATGGTTACCAGACATCTGGGCAGACAAGACAAACGTCAGATGTATTTCACATTGACCGAAAAAGGTAAAAACTGTCTGGAAGAAATAAAAAAACAAGGAGTAGATATTCCTGAATTACTGCAACCATTATTCAGTACTTATGATGAGGTAAAATAAAAAAGGAAGCCTATTCCCGATACACCAAATACGTTCTTCAAGAAAAAAATCAAATAATATATATCGTAATACGCTGATAAATAGCATAATAAAAAAGCAGGAGTTTTTCGTTTTTTTCAAGCGAAAAACTCCATTATTTTTTCAAGAAAATTCGTACGAACTCTCCTAAACTTTGTACAAAAAAAATAAAAAATTCAAGATATTTTGTCTAAAAGATGCTGAAGTTTTTATTTCATTTACAAGATACTTCATTATTCCTGAGCCAAACCATATCCATTCGTTATTTTACCTTTAGACATTGTCAAAGTTTCGAATGGCATAGGCCAATAAAATCTAGGAGCAACATTGCCAGCTTTTACGCCCGGTAAAAGATTTGTATCAGTATAATGATCCTTATACTTCACCAAATCTACACCCCAATTAACCTTTTCATATCCCTCTGCAATCAGTGCAGCTGCTTCAGCACTATTAGGATCAATATATTTAAATAACCCTTTAATAGCTAGATTATGCGCTGTTCCTTTCAGCCTCAGTTGCAATTTTGTTATATCTTCGATATATCCTTTGTTAACAGCTTTGGCTACAGCGTACATAAACATAGCAGAAGCCGTAGCTTCCTGATAGTTTCCTTCACGCTCTTCCAAATTTACAATCTGATACCAAAGTCCGTCGTGCTGAAATTCTGGTAAGGTACGAGCCAGCTCGTCTGCAATAACCAGCAGCTTGTCTCGCAACGGATGATTTTCGGGTACAAAATCGAGAACATCAACCAATGCCATATACCACCAGCCTATACTTCTTCCCCAAAAATGATGAGAAAGTCCGGTAACCGGATCACACCACTTCTGTACTTTCTTTTCATCCCACGCATGGAAATACAATCCTGTGACCGGATCACGCATAAATTTCTCAACAATAAGGAACTGCATGATAACATCGTTCAGCAACTCAGGTTTATTGTTAACCTGAGCATATTGTGCCAGATAAGGAGAAGCCATATAAAGTCCGTCGAGCCACATCTGCCACGGATACACCTCTTTATGCCAGAAGCCACCCAACGAATTTCGAGGATGATCCACCATCGCATTGTAAAGTAAATCCATTGCTTTCTTATATTTGGGATTTCCTGTCTGCTCATACACATCGAACAGAATCTTCCCGGCATTAATCATATCGACATTACGTCTCCCGTTTATATAACCATAATTCAAGATGGTACCATCTTCTTTCACCATCTTATCGGCATATTCTTCTACATCAATGTTGTCCTAAACGATTTATAGGTACGATGAATATGAGGTTGTTATAGATAACAACCGCTTCAAAGCTTTTTTTGCCCCCATTTATATCACTCCAGCTGGCTCTGGCGGAGGTGTAAATGGCTCATTCAACCACTTTTCGAGCTCTATTTTCGTGAATGTGTTCAATCTAAGTGATACGACAAGATTGGCGAGCCCCCATTTGTACTTTGCAATGTGCTTTAGCAAGCAGAGTAGCAGCATCGTTGACAAAGCAGTCCATATCTGCGTCTCAACAGCATTACGTGATGTACCAATGAAACTCTTTATTTTCAACAGCTGCTTGATGTTTCTGGAGCAATTTCAATCATCCACCTTGCCTTGTAGAGTTGCGCTATTGTGGAAGCAGCCAGCTTGAAGTTGTTGGTGAGCAACTGTACCACATAGCCATGTTCGTCACTCCAGACAGCTATGCGTCTGAGCGGTCTGGTGTGTTTTTTCTTTGTCTGCTCACCTGTCAGCTCAATAATCTCGTCGATGAGTACATTTTGCGCCCTCGTTTCGGGCAATAAACGTTCTTCAATTTGTGAGTAAAGCAGGTTGTCCCTGTGCCTGACAACAAAAAACACATTCCTGCTGTCCCAATAGTCAAGAAGGGAGAAATCGCAATAGCCACGATCCGCAACGACTACAGAATGAGGTGGAACGGGGATATCCAAAGCACCCCTGTTGTCACCGCATTTACCTTCGGTAATGTTTACGAATTCAGGAAGAAGGCTGTCATAATCAAGCAATGTATGCATCTTCACCGCCCCCTTTCCTTGTTGTGTAATGTGCCCATTCGTAGAGCGACATG
>UMIZ01057861.1_pt1 | contig 10194 bp, 10 predicted proteins | sample 1965931 | NCBI WGS metagenome assembly UMIZ01 (sample SAMEA4836137, study PRJEB28245) | human gut metagenome | biome: gut microbiome; material: fecal sample | place: Denmark | collected 2008
AGCGGAAACCGAAGTTGCCGAAGGCGTTAGCCCGAGGGTAGTACAGGTTCACGTCGAACACGCCAGCACCGGAAGTGCTGAGCCAGCTGCCCCCGCAGAGCGGCAAACGCTCACCAGTGAGGTTTGCCCAATGGTAATCACTGCCATAATCTCCGTTCGGTTCATCAGGATACAGAAGCAGAGCCTTTGCAAGCTCTGGTGCTGTCAGTCCGGATGCAAGAGTCATGTCCTTGTACTGGCAGCCATTACCCTGATCTGTCTTGTATGCCACATCGCCATTGGTAAGCTGGAATTTTCCGGAAATCCAATCCCATTTCAGAGTGCCGGCAGTTCCCGGAGCTACCAGTGAACCGTCAGCTGCGATTGCTTTCCACTCTGTAGAGCCAGCCGCCATACTGGTTGTTAAAATCATGCTGTTTGCATACGGAATAATCTGGATTTCGCCGTCAACCAGTCTCAGGCCGGCGCACCACTCCCACACATTTCCATTCAGATCGAAGATTCCGTCAGGCATCCAGTTATGGCTCCATGTATCAGGACCAGAACCGGTTGCTACACGGCCGATCTTATTATTATCGTAGTAAGTCGGTGTGCCTTTCTCGTGTGGGTATCCGTGATCGCTGCCGTAGTTATTGTTACCTCTCGGCATAGTGCCATTCTTTCTACACCACAGAGCAATAGCACTCCATAAGGAATACGGCATCAGTCCCCATCCGGTTCCTTTGTTTCTGCAGTAGTTGACGGACTGGTCGAAGTTCACGCTGGTCTTCGGGTCCTTAAACGGAAGTGAGTATGCTCTGTCATTCATTACAATGTTCTGGAATTTGGAGACATACACAACATCTTTTTCCGCACCACCTACAGAAAATGCTGGATGAATGTTCTCGCTTCCTCCAGCAATTACATCTGAGATTTTGAATTTTGGAAACGCAACCATGATGGACGGCATCCCACGATCATCCAGTAAAACTGTATTCTTTCCTCCGGACAGTGCCTCGACTGCCAGCTTCATATCATCAAAATTTGCCATGATTTAGACCTCTCTTTCCCATAATCTCAGTTCGCAACGATCCATAGAAAAAGGAACCGGCTTCAGCTCTTTGATAGTAGGCTGTTCGGTTCCCTCTTCATTTTCCGGATCATAGTTCGGATTTTCTTTTTCCACTTCTGTATATTCCCTTGCAGGAATAATGATCTGTGCAACGTACTTGTCACCTGCATCGGCTCCCATCACCAGTCCACCGGTGTAGTCTTCGCAAATATCGATCACAACCTCATAGTCACGCTCTTTCTTTGAGACGTTGAACATCAACTCGCCATCGTCAAAGTCAATCGTTTTTCCAGATACCTCGTAAGGAATAAAATTCTTTCCGTCTTCCGGTAAATGTGTAATCTTCATCAATAATACCTCCTCTGTGTTCTTCCCATATCCATTGCTTCACGGCTTCTGACTGCAGTTACTTCTGCAGCTTCTCTCATTGCTGGGTTGTTGGTGTCGATTCCATACTTCTTGGCAACATACTCGATGTCTGCCTGTCTTCTTTCGTCCTGGATAATCACATTTGCCATGATTACATTCCTCCTCTCACATACAGGTCCATGGTTACTGATTTCGCAGATCCGGTGTAAGCTACCTTGAATCCATTCAGCAGCTTGTCCGTAAACTCAATATCTCCCACAGCACCACCAGACACGCTGATAACTTCTGCTGTGATAAGATACGTCTTATAATTGCGTGGAGTTTTCAGCTGAATGGTTTTCACTGAGTTGTTAAACGGATATGTTTGGGAATTTGTCAGGGTGACTGTGACTTTCTCGCCGTCAAGTCCCTCTACTTTTCTCATAACACTTTTCAGCATCCTGACAGCCTCTGCGCTCATTTCATGTGCTTCCAGGATTCCCTGCTCCATGTGATTGAAATTAGTTGCGCTCTGCTCAGTGCCTTCCTGCAGGACTTCTCCCGGATCAGGGACGTGTTCAATGCTTCCATCCGAGTTCTGAGTTTCTTTGTACCGATACGGATTTTCTACGACTTCATCTTTCCAATATGTCGGTTCGTACATTGTGTATACCTCCTTCCTACTCCTCTAAAATGTTGATGGTTACTCGGTAATAAATACCTTCCTTTTTGGATTTCTTGGTGATATTTTCAGCTTTACTCCACCAAAGCTCTCCACTTGTACTGTAAAGCTGTACTTCTGTTACCTTTACCTCACCGGATTCCGGTGGATTCAATACAGTTTCAATTTTTACTTTTCCATCGCCGTTGATGGTGATGTCTGTAATCTCGGCCCTGTAATAGGTGGAACCGATTTTGTACTTGATATAAGCAACAGTGGTTTTCACATGATTTCTAAAGCCAGTCAGTGCCGTAGCTGTTAACATTGTCACTCCTCCTTTTACAATTTTCTTTTGCTTCCACAAGCACGATACAAAACTTCTGCGTTTGTACTGTCTATCTGCATTTTCAGTGTCCCTGGTTCTATCGAAGCCTGAAAGCTCCTATCTGGCTTTGTACCAGAAATAGGGTAGGGAAACTCGACTCCCTTGCCTTCAATCGAAGCCAGAAGCTGTACGGACGTTACAGAGCCAACCACGTTAATCTGCGGATAGGTTCCTGCTTTTCTTCCTCTTGCTGTCATTCGGTAAGGGAATTTCTGTGACTGAGGATCTGCACGAATTTTGATTGTTGTTTGTGTATCAAAAACCACCCGGAAACTTTTCTGTGCCTGCTTCACCTCATTCACCAGCTTTATGATCTGGTCTAAATTGGCTTCCGAAGTTCCAGGGCTTACCCTTATTTCAAAGGTGTGGGGTGCTGTGTTCTCGATCAGCTCAACATCCCTTCCGCACAGTTCTTTCAGCAGCAGCTCAATCCTGGCCGGATTCATTGGCTTTCTGTAGTTTCTCTTTCGGATAACCTTGCTTCGGCGTTCTTCAATGCTCAACGATTCATTGGTTGGTATGCCGTAGCTTTGTTCCCAATAAGGAAGGGACCAGGTTGCCGTTTCCGGAAATGCCTGCTCCCTTAATTCGTTAATTGTGTCCTGTGCCAATGACAGAGGTACGCTCATAACCTCGAAAATCCATTTTCCCACATATGAGTTGTCATAAATGGGGGAAATCATACCCATCATGTCCCTTGCAAGCTCTCTGGTTGGGAAGTTCTCTAAATCAAACATTTAGCTTCCCTCCTTCACCACGACAGACTTTGTGTTCGGATACTGATCCAGTTTGATTTCGATGTTTGAAATGCCACCATTCATAAGCAACTCCTCAAAATCATCAACGCCAGGTGTATTGGTAAGTACCGAATGTACCCAGTTATATTTCACTTCTCCTTCCGAATTTACGGTCTTGTAATACTTCGCAAGGCCAGCTTTAAAATCTTTTAGGACTTCTTCCTGGGCGTATCCATCTTCCAGTTCAATACTCTTGATGGTATAATCTATCTCTACCAGCTCCGGAGCGGAAACTGTCAAAATAGTATTCGGCGGTGCAAGCCTGTCCAACGGGCTTTCAGGACTCATTATGTAGTTATATACTGCTTTCTGGAGTGTTTCGTTTGCAGCTTCTCCGTTTCCGTCAAGCACGATGATTTTTACCGTTTCTGGTCCGTTCCATTCTGGTACGACAATAGCCGTTCCTATTCCGGCTACCGACTCGGCCCAGCGTTTGTAATCTGACTCATTACCGATATATGAATCATCCATCTGCTCATTTGCCTCCATGATTCTTTCTCTCAGTTCATCGTCCGTTTCTTCCTCTGTGCCGCCGGTTGCTTTTACAGGATTGGTGATCGATACAATTCCTTCTACTGGGACTGACATCATCGTAATTGTGTTTGCGTTCACGTTTGATTCAACGCCGGCAATCATTGCTCTGGCAATTACGGTTCCAGTGCCATTTTCGTTCAGAACACACGCCTCTTCGGTAGCAAACTCTATAGACTCCACTTCTTCTGTTGCGGGTGTAGCAAACACCGTTCCTGTTGCTATCATAGTCCCTGGTTCTCCGGTAATTTCGATCGTAACACTGGCAAAGTTCGGTGCTTTTCTCGCTAATCTTGCCATATTTGCAAGATAATCAAGAAATTCTCCACTGCTCCACTGTGGGAACATCAACTTCAATGTTTCCGGGATGTAATATTCCAGCAGTTCCGATGCGATCAATGCTGTTGGCCTGGTGAAATCCCATGGGAAACCAGCCTCCGTTTTGTCGATATCATCTGGAAGCATGTCCATCATTCTCTGATGAATTGTATCTGCATCGCAATCCTGCAGAAATGCAGGCAATGTAAAGTCTTCTGCCATCTTAGCTCACCCCTTTCTCAAAGACAGTTGATATTGTTTCTTCCTCTTCCCATTGCGCTCCTTTGACGATGAATGAAACCACTGCATCTCCAGAGCTATAATCAAAAATAAAATTGCGGACGTACTCTGTTGCCGGGTGAACCAGCAACGCATCAGTAATCGTCCGCTCAATCTCGCTTTCCCTCGAATCCTTGTCCGGGAAATCCTCCATATCTTCAAACTCGGTGCCAATATCATCGCTATACGCCAGAAATGCTTCTCTTTCTGTCTGAATAACTTTCCAGCACCACTGCATAAATGCTTCCCTGCCGTCTGCACGAACCATTTTATTTGATCCGTCTCTCACGAAATCTCCCTTGTCGAAGTCAAACGCCACCGAGGAGCGGTATCTTTCTTCGTATTCGGGATCGTCCGGTATCTCCGGCAGGTCAAATACCGGAAATAACTGGTCTGCCATAAATCCTCCTTCCTATGATTTCTTTACTACATCGACTACAACAGGAGTATTCTTTACCCATGTTACAAGAACGGTATCTCCAGCTTTTACCTTTGGCAAAGTTACTGAATGTTCGTGGCTTCCGTTTCCGGAGTTATGTCCTCCATGGCTTCCTCCGGAGATCTTTATTTTTAATCCAGAAACCAGCCGCCCAAGGTAATACTCTCCTTTGGGAATAGGAATAGGGAACATATTAGTTGTCAAGCTTCCGTCTTTTCCTATGACACCGAAGTCTGGCTCTATGTCCCCTATTCCATCTTCCATAGTTTCTTTTATTCTTTGCTGTAATACTCTTGCCAGCTTATTCATTCCAGGATTTCCTCCTGCAGTATCTGCCACGGCTTCACCTCCTACTCAAATGTGCCTTCGTCAACCCATCCGTAAACATTACTCTTACTATCCATGTGTACTAAATGCCATGGATGAGCTTTTCCGTTACCTGCACAGTTCGGTCCTAATGTGATCTTTGCTTTTCCCGCAGTTGCTCTATAGCCTCTTGCGTCTGACCAACTGCTATCGTAATGTGTACCACCTTTGAAATTCACGACATCTCCTACTTTGTATGTCTTCTTTTTCGTAGTGCCTGGAGTTTTCTTCTTTGGTGTTGCGGTAGGATCGGCTGTCTTTTTAACATCCATAGTCATCTGGCCATTTTTGGCATTATGCTGAATACTATTTATCAAATAATATCCGTTCAGAGAACCGACTTTTGCATGGATTATATCTCCCTTCCGAACACATGGAATATCCGGTGCAATAAGTTTACTGGTAACTTTCGGGCTTCCCTTTTCTTCCAGGATTTCTTTTGCTTCCTTCTTGGCATCATCCAGCTTATCGCTCTTTGAATGAGTGATAATTGTCTGAAACACTCCGTACTGTGTCTTTCCATTAACGGTTGCTTCTACCTTTGCTGCTTCATCAGATTTTCCGGAAGAAACAATTTTTACCCTTGTAACCAGGTTTGCAATACTGATCTTGTGGCTTACCTGAGAGGAGACATCACCAGAAAAATGATAAATGTCTGTGTTGCTGCCCTTTGCGATAACCTGAACCTTTGATTCTGTACTCCGCACTATTGCAGCTCCTCCACCTTTTTTCTTGGCTTCATCCAGTACTTCCCGGATAATGTCTCCCAGCTTTTTGTTCTTCAGTAGTATCTTCTTGTGTGCTACATTCGGACCGGTATACTTTGAAATGGTAATGCCCCATGATTTGAAAATTGCTGTCAGAATACTTTTTGTCTTTTTTCCGGAAGCAAAATAAACATTGTCGCTACTTTTCTGCAAATTAAAAAGGTTGTCATAGGCAACGACATTAAAAACATCATCACTTTTTGAAACCTTTCTTTCACATTCCACGATATTTCCCATGGCAACAATACCTTTTCCGCTCCCCCAGTAGGCCTTCACTACCACAACAGAGTTGATTTTTACCAAAGAAGAAAGACGTTCTTTGTTGTACAACGCATTATACATATTGAAATGTATCTTCATTGCCAACTCATCTTTGTTTTCTTCCCAGCCAAGTTCCTCAACTGCCTGAGTAATATTCAACTGCAGCTTCTTTTCAGTGATAACAATTACCGTATACGAAACATTATTTACATTTATCAAGGACCCACCTCCTACTTCTTTGGAATAGTTAGCTTCGTTCCTGGATAAATCCAATGCCCGTTATTGGATGATTTCCTGCCATGCTTCTTTGCCGCAGCTTCGATTTTACTTTTATTCAGCTTATAGATTTCCGGGTATCGTGAAGCCTTGCCGAGTTTCTTCTGAGCAATTCTGCTTAACGTGTCTCCGGATTTGATCGTGTAGGTTGTTGTCTTACTTCCGGTCGTGGACTTCTTGTTGCTTTTCTTTGATGCCGGCCGTTGGGTTTTGGAAGATGTTCCGATTTTCAGCTCTTTCGTTGTGTAAATCTTAATCTCCCTTGCAATAATGAATTTGATGTCATAATAAAAATCACCGAAGCCGCCAGAATATTTGCCTTTGAAGCTGGAAATGTAAACGCTGTAGTTTATACAGGTTCCTGTTACCAACAATTTGCAAATAGTTCCATTGTCTCGGTACTGCTCCATTCGTTTAATCAGTGTATTGGGATCGACCCACGATGATACAAACGGATAATTTTTTCTTGCTTTCCCTGGGAAGATTCCAGACCATGATATTTCCTTGATTCCCTGTCCCCTGGGGATTTTTACGTCCCCAAGGGATATGATAGAATAGGTCATGAACTTTGCATCTGCCCCAAGAGTGATTTTTTCCGGCATCATTGGAAACTGAGTAACAGCCCCGCCGGAAGGTCTGATCGATGCATTCATCTCTTACGCCTCCTGTACTGCCGGCATATTGTTGAAGATTTTACCCATGCGTTCTGCAATCTCATCGCCAAGATCATCTGCCATCTCTCGGATTCTGTTCTGCAGAACCTGGAAAATCTTTTCTTCATCCATGTTGCTTCCTTCAATCTTAATGACCGGATTCATATTTACATTGACTTCAACTTTTCCTCCACCATCATTCTGCTGTGCGTTATTCACAGCGAAGGTCGTTCCGTCTCCTTCTGACGCATCCTTGCTGCTCTCGTTAGATACTGCTTGTCCCATAACACTCCAGACTGTGTTGTCTGCCTTTTCCGGAACCTGTGCCAGCTGCATGGAATCTTCCGGAATAATACTGCTTCCGGCACCTACCGCTCCACCATTGGCATGAGCTGAGATTTCTCCGTCAGGACCAAACATACCGAGAGTTTTTCCTGCCTGCATCCACAAACTGATTCCTCTTTGTCTGCGTCCTGGCACTGTAGGAATGATATACTCTAAGCCTTCCTCACCTACCCACGACAATTCTGGTCCGCTTAATCCAACTTCACCGCCATTTGCATGACCTGCAATAGTAGCTGATACGGACGATCCGCTACTTGATGTGGAAATGCTGGCTGATGGATTCGTAATATGCCAGTTCAGTGTAACTGCGACATCTGCTGAGGCTGAGAATCCCTGAGAAAATGTACCCTGTACCTGTCCGGCACATTCTGAATAAATGGCGTCTACATTGTTTGTCTGATCGAGCGTAACATCTACATGGCCGTCTGCCGGGATTGTTTGTGAAAATGTGGACTCTACATCTCCTGTCGCAAGAGAATATATCTCCGCTGAATTGTTGGTCTGGTCCAGGGTGATTTCGGCATGGCCATTGGCTGGCACACTGCTTACTGCACTTTCAAGTTCTGCTGTTACCTGTTCCAAGACTCCAGACGTATCAGCCGTTACATCAGAGAATGTAACATTCGCACTTCCTTCGACCGAAGCATCCCCGACAGCTCCCTGCAGATCCTCTTCAACTTTTCCCTGTACATCTTCAGCATTTGTTGTTGTGTCCGTAACATTAACGTTTGCGGACGTATCCTTTTCAACTGGTTCTGTATCTGTCTGGTTTACCGCCTCCTGGGTTGCTCCTTGCAGGCCAGATGCATCTACCTGCACCAATTCTGATGGCACAGTTACCGTTGCTCCTGTCTGCACTTCGATTCCATTCGCCGCAAGTGTTCCGGATTCCATACCAAGTGCCGCTTCAATCTGAGCGGCTGCTGATTCTGAATCTACTTGAACATCGGACAAATCCACTTGAACGCCTTCTGCAGTAACAGAAAATTCAGCACCTTCAGTTGTCAACGCAGACATTGCCTGGTCGATTGCTGATTGTGCTGCATCTCCATCTACTTCGGCAGTTAATGTGTCCATGGAAATCTTGATTTCATCTCCAGGGTGGATGATGTATGGACTTTCAATACCGTTTTCTTCTGCTATGGTCTGCCAGTCAACACCAAGAGCATTGCCGATATCCCATAAACAGTCTCCAGCTTCGACTTTAATAGTCGCACCTTCCGCAGTAACTTCCTCTGTTGTTGCCAAATCTCCCAACTTTTCATTTAAGGCAGACACCCATTTGTCCTTGTCTATATCTACGTCACCGTCAACCGATGCCTTTAAGCCTTCCAGGGTTACGTCCTCTGTGGTTGTCTCTGCCGCCGCTCGATCTATTGCCTCTGTCAATTCCGGTGGAAGCTGAGAACGGATAGTCTCGTACATAGGATTGTTTGGGTCTGTAAGTGATGCCTTTAATTCATCGCTTCCATTCTGCCAAATCTGATTAGCGTAATTCTGCCATGTAGCTGCAGTATCACCTGCCGCCGCTCCGACTTCAATGGCTTCGTTGAAAGAATCCATCAAGCTCTGTGGAACCGCTTTTCCGGCTTCCCTATAATCATCAATCAACCCCTGCATCTGCGTTACGTCTGGTTTCATGCTCTCATACATCGTACTCAAAGCATTTTGTGTAGCATCTGTTGTGAATCCAAGTGTTTTTCCATTGCCAAGCTCATTGAAGCCATACATCAGTGCATTTGACGCAGAGAAAGTATCTCCGCTTGCCAGCATATTCTGTGCTGATTCCAAAGAATACTGTGCATTTTCTGCAAGGCTCTGTCTATTACTCTGAATTTTTTCTGCGTATGCAGAGTTCAGTGTGTTTGCTCCCAGCTGCAAGCTCTTAGTCAGCTCGCTTCCTTCCTGCCCTTTCACATACCAGCCGGTCATTTCTTTGTACTGCTTATTCTGATCAGCTGTGATCCTGCCGGCCGATTCCATTGAATTAAGCTCTGAGTACCACTGCTCAACATCTGCCTGTACGCTTTCTTTTGCTGACTGCCTTTGACCTCTCATGGCTTCCAGCAACTCAGTAAAAGACCCGCTTTCCAGATCGGCTGCATTCAGATTTCCGTATTCCTGGTTGATCCAGTCCCACTTTGCCTGAGCTTCCGATTCTTTCCAACGGGCAGTAATATTGTTCATTTTTTCCTGCAAAGCACTGATTGCCTGTTCTTCATCGACATCGATGATACCATCAGTCAAAGCTTTTTCTACAGCAGTCTGCAGATCATTTGACAGATTAGTAAGTTCCAAGTTGTCTGCTCTCGCCCAGTCTTCAATATTCTTTGCAAGGGTATCGCCTTCTTTTGTTCCACCAATGTAGGTCTGAACATGAATATGTGCGGCAAACGTCCTGCTCTGCAGCTCTTCGATTTTGGAATCCACGAACGTTTTAATATTGTTCGTGTAATCCTCCCTCTCTTCCGGGGTGAGAGTGATTCCTACCCGGCTCTTAAACTCCAGTACATCGTTGGATTCCAGAGCTTTCTGAGCTGCCTCACGCATACTATCAGCATTTTTCACTTCATTCAGCGCAAGCTCAACATTCGTGAGGTATTTCTGATTAAGGATACCGGAAGCAATTTCTTCCGCTTCTTTCGCAGACAATTTGATTTTTCCAAAGTGTTCCTCCAAATTGTCATTGAGAACCTTGGAATTGTAATTGTCTACCG
>UMIZ01026533.1_pt1 | contig 10160 bp, 10 predicted proteins | sample 1965931 | NCBI WGS metagenome assembly UMIZ01 (sample SAMEA4836137, study PRJEB28245) | human gut metagenome | biome: gut microbiome; material: fecal sample | place: Denmark | collected 2008
TTGCTTTCTACATGTTTATCTTCGCCTTCATTGTCGGGGAAGAGCAAGACCGAAGCCACCCACTCATCCCTTATCCTCTAAAGTTTCGCCTGAGACCCGAGGCTTATCTCAAACTATCTCCGATATTGCTGCACCACCTGATCGGAACGCTTCGGAGCCACAGCATCCGGGTGATGTCACGTCCCCGCAACTTTTGCAGGGATTAAGCTTGAATCTACTATACTTCGATTAAGCAGCGAGAGCGTAATTGTTTTCGCCAGTTAATTGTTCGCCGTCTGAGATTTAAGTGCAAGCCGACCACGCACTACATGCTTACAAACCACTTCTACCCGCTGTCAAAACCGGTCATCCCCATGGTTTTATAACTGATTAAAAATCAAAAGAAAGCGAACACATTTTCCGTTATAGGTAACAAACTGGTAACAAAATCAAAGAACTTCATTCTTCAAATGATCGCTTTCTTTGGTACAAAGATAGGAATTATTCTCAATAATACAAAAGACACACATAAATCAACATATAATGCTAAGCGATTACGTAACTATAGCCTATACAATCAAACACCAAAAGAAAAACAAAGGGGGGTAAAGGACTCTCGCCGCCGTCCACAGGTACAAGGCCTCCCCCTAACAATCGAACCCCAGTTATCTACCACGCTCCATATTCTATGCATGCCGTACCCTTCTGGGGATCTATACGCATTGTGAAGAAGGTTCCATCTTCCGAAATCTCATTAAAGTAAAAACTACCATCCTCCGACATGCTCCAATGAGCCGGGGGATTCGTCTTCATCCACCAATAGAATCTCTCCGTTTCACGACCCGGTTCAAACTTAATATCTATCCGATCAATATAGTCCAAAGTGAACGACTTTTTTCCATAGGTGCGATCTATAACCTCGTACGCTGGCAATCCTACACCTACCTTGTATGAGATCTCCATACGGCTCCCATACGGCTTATTGACGATATCTGATACAAACGAGCAAACATATATTAAGCTAATAAGAGAGATAGGGGATAACAGCGCATAAGAACACCTTCTCCAACTCGCCCGCCGCCATTTCCGCTCAATCCACACGTACAAAGGCGGACAACATCCCCATGAGACCCAAGTAGCCAACCAAAGGCAAAAAGACTTAAATGTCCATCGCTCCGGCCTTGCCCAAAATAGAAGGATTATGAAAGCCAGTAACCCACCACCCCAAACTATCACACTAACTAATAAAAAAAACATCATAACGCCTCAAATTAAGAACTACTATTTTACCTTATTCATACTCCTTCTTTATAATTATCATAATCTCGTATCCAATCCAATTCTTTTGCACTCGAAGGTTCTGTATAAAATAGATCTATAACACTTACATTTCTATTTAGGGCAGCTATCCCTTATAATTAAATCACATGGTCATATAAAGTTCCATTTCTTTCCTATGGAGTTGTTGTTCGCATTGCCAACATGATACATTCCCCAACAAGTGCTATTTCCGCTAGTAAATAATGTCGAGTATTGTTCCACATCACACTATGTCCTGCAATTTCCGCCGTACGTAAGAAATTATTACGTACTCTCACGTCATTGAAATATGTTGCTGCCCCCACAGCGAATGCTGTTCCGGATGGACTGAGGTTGAACAGTACCGGGCCTGCATCAATGTCAAATCCCAACCAACACGAATAATCATGATATTCCCGTATACCAGACAATAAACCTGATTGCAAAAAATGGGATTTGAGCCTATGATATTGCTCTCTTGCAAATACTGAATCTATCTGCGTGAGGTATAGACAGTTTAATGCGGAGTACGAGCCTTTCACCGGGGCGGCTTTAAACGGTATGCCATCCTCACTCAAAAATGAGACAAGTAGGCCTGTTTCTTTGTCAAGCCATTCAGATTTAGCCTTTCGTACCCATTTACGTACCGTAGAAATATATTTTCCCTTGTTTAATTTCGAGTAATTATTCAGTGCGACAATCGCAACAAGCATATCAGGGACATATATACATTCGCTTGGATATGTTGGTAAGTTTAGACTTTTACTTCGAAGAAGCCGACGATTCATAGTTCCGCAAAGATCATCAAACAAGTTATTATATTTATCATTTCCTCCGGCCATCTTATACTCGCTTATCATCCACGCAAGATGACTGATATATGAAATATGACTCCTGTCACCATCCAATGTTTCCAGAGGATCCTCGCCCCAACGCTCAGCATCATATTTTCTCAACTCAAAGGAAAGTACCATCTCAATAAGATTATCTATGTTCTCTAGATTCTCTGTTTTTGTTTCGGGATAAAGTTTCGACATATTGAATAAGGCTGCCGCCAGCATTGAACAAGAATACAACGCCCACTCACCTTGAAATTGTGTTCCAATTCCTTCTGGCATTTCACACAACAACGCACGTGGTGAAGTTACTACACGATCGATCAGGAAATCCCGACGTTGAATGAGTTCCCCCTTCTCATCCTCCCATGTACCATTATCAGTACACGACCAGTAAACCCATAATATTTTGACCAATATAAATGCAACCATCACCACTGCGATTTTAATTGATTTGTGTATCAAATCAATATTGTCTCGTATAATATCTACATATTTCTCAGGCTCAACCGTTTCACGCTTGGGTTGCAAGCACGAACAGGGTAAACTAATCTTATTTTGCCATTCATTGTCAAGATAATCCTCAAAACGGATGACGACCTTCAACAGATCATCGGATAAACGTTTCTGGCACTCTTTAATAATGTATTCAGGAATTGGATAAACACAAGCCGCTATTGCGCCAGCTATAGCACCTTGCGTATCAGCGTCACCACCGAGTGACACGGCATTTCTTATCGCATCTTCATAACTATCGGCTTCTAAAAATGCGATGATAGCCTCAGGCACGCTACCTTGGCAAGATACATCAAATTCATATCGGGGCCGAATCTCATTCAATGTACGGTTCATGTTATATTCGAACTGATTGGTAACAAAATCTCTTATGTGTACTTTTAATTCGTCTATTTCCCCAGTCCAATGTAGCGCAATGAATATACTTGCAGCTACAGCCTGCGCTCCCTTTATAGCTTCCGGATGATTGTGTGATACTGCGGCTGTTTGTTTCGCTAAGCGCAAGCATTCATCCAAAGTCTTAGCAACAAGACCTACCGCACTAACACGCATAGCGGAACCATTCCCCCATGAGTTATAGGGGGTTGGATCATTACATAACCAATTACAGAAAAGGCCACCGTAGCCAACAGCCGGATAACGGTTGCCAAATTCACACATAGTGTCTACAAGCGTGTATTCTGAGCGGGTGACATCCTCCATTAGCCATCGTGCGATAGCTAATGTCATCACCGTATCGTCTGTAAAACAGGCACCATACGGAAACAACTCGAAGTCTTTGCTCTTGACAGAACGAAACTCATACATCGAACCTATAATATCACCAGCAATCGCTCCATAGATAGTTCTGTAAGTATTTTTCATCATGGCTAACTTCTCTCTATACATAAATTCTTTAACACAAAGATTGCAAAAAAACTCGATTTATCATCGGTAACTTGTTTCATTTTCGACCTACCACCAAGGATCTTGTATGGCGAAAATCATTCCGACTCCAATTATCGAAGTCCCTCCATATCACATATATGCCTTATTCTCTCTAGGATCTATATCCATAAAGAAGTAAATTCCATCATCTAATTCTCATCGAATGGGAAATCACCATCTTCCGATATACTCCAATGAGCCGGGGGATTCGTCTTCATCCTTTGTTGGAACTCTCCGTTTCACAACCCGAATCAAACCTAATGTCAACCTCATCCGTATCCCCATTTCGGCCATGAGAATTTACAATCTTGTATGCTGCCCCTATCCCTACCTTGCTTGAAAGATCTCTTCGGTTATAGAAAGGCTTATTGACGCACTTACATACCAATGAACAGATATATACTAAATAAATAAGAGAGATTAGAGATAACAGCGTATCAATCCCTGTCCAGTCTCTATTAATAGCATTGAGATCTATTATCAGGCTATTAAGGCTATGGATGAAGCGATGCGGATCGAACGTACAGGCATCCACCAAGAAAAGAAAAGAGACTGGGGATAACAGCACAAATAGCATCCTTCTTAGACTAGCCTGCCGCCACTTCCGCTCAATCCACACGTACAATGGTGGAAAACAACACCACGAGACCAAAGAAACCAACCAAAGACAAAAAGACTTAAATGTCCATCGCTCCGGCCTTGTCTTGAATGCAAGGATCATAAAAAACGATAATTCAAAGATAATCAAACTTATACAAGCTAACACCAAAAACACCATAACGCCTCAAATTAGGAACAACTTATTTAATACCATAGTACACACTATCGAATAGAAGATCAAAAACCTCGTTTTTACCATATTCACGACCTTACTCCTTTCTTTTAATTAGTGTTATCTCGTATTCAGACCGTTTCTTTTGCCCTCTAAGGCACGATATAGGACAGATCTATAATACCCTTTATCAGTTGTCACCCCTTATTCACAAGGAATAGGCTTATGTTTCATATCCTCATCGCCAAGCACCACAATAGAAAACGGGGCTGGTGTCCCCGCCGCCGTCTTCCGCACCCACTCGCAGCCTCCTCCTTTGGTGCCGCCCCGATCCACGCCAAATAAAGCCATTCGTACCCCAAATACCCCCTAAAGATCATCCTTGAATATAGTAGGATTCAATTCAACCGGGGATCTCCACTCTATTACTTAATTCCGCCAACGGGTTAAATATATTAGCATTTACACACCGGAACTCTTGCTCAATGTGTAAGCAGTAGGCATTTCTTTATTCTACTATATCTCAAATCCAAGTTTTATATTTATACCCGATGTTGAGCTTTCTTCCATAGGTACATATCCTTGTATGTTTCGTTGGTCTTTTGTCCCTTGCATTGTATATCCTGCAGATAAACTTATACCACGAGACCTTTTTGTTAAAAACCTAAAACCAACAGATGTGTCACTATAGAACCCCGAGATATTATAATCTCTTCCTAGAACAAAAGCATAACCAACCTTTTGAGCTATAAACGGAGAAAAACGTTTTTTCAAAAAGTAACTTCTCATATCCACAAAAAGCGGTAAAGAAATCAAATCATCCGGATTTTCCGCATACGAAGGATACCATACCCAATCTTTCTTTTTAGGTTCCCAATCTTTCTGATAAACCATACCAACACCAACACCTAAAAGAAAATAGTCTTCTTTTACCTGCCCATCTAATATCAAATTACAAGCCGGTCCAGAAATACCACTTACCGAATACGCAAAATCAATATAAAAAATCCTTTTCTTGGTCCTTTTAGGGCGACTTTGAGAGCGATTTCTAGGACGGTAATAATAACGTCTAGCATTACTGGACTCATTCTGGGCTTGGGCCATAGCTATAGCCATAAGCAAATCCAAGTCTGGTGCATTATATTTAGGATAGGTACGAAGAATCTGATTCCCCGCAGCACTAGGATTTTTAGAGGATCCTGCACTATTATAAGATTTATAGCCAGCAATATATCCACGATCATATCCATTTCTCCAACTATTAATGGATTCATGAATTGAAGGTAATGGAGGTATAGGTGGTATTGGCTTGATTGCATTCAAATCATTGTTTTCGAATGCCGCATACATGTATCCATCAACATATCCTTCTCGAAAGCCTTTATCAAAAGGAGTTTGTGAAAAAACATTGACACAAATTAAAAGGAAAGTTGTTAGCATTAACAATCGATAGTTGTTTATCATAATACTACATAAATAATTCCTCCCTGTCCCCTTCGTTCGGTGGTTTCTAAATAAAAGAAGCGTGAGGACTATTGATATTATTATCTCTGAGGCTCTGGACTGCCCATCACACGATAATATACAATAGCCCCACGCTTTATGAGGTATATAGTTCTCCTTTACAGGGTAGTATATAACAACATAAGCGCAGGAGCATCTTGGCTATTATCCCGTGTGATGAAAATGTCCAGTTTCCAGAGATAGGATAATATCTTAACGCTTCTACGTTATTTTCAATACATCGCAAATGTATTACATATAAAACAAAGGGCAAAGAAAATCGTAGAGAATCTTATTTAAAGCTACTCACAAAACATTTCAAGAAAACACATGAGAAATATAGGGGCGGGGGTATATAGCCTAAAACGGGCTTAAAAACGCCTTATACGCCAACATGCACTATCGCATAGCAGAGTTTGCCGAAAAGTACGAGATTGGTAACTTGGTTGATAGTGATCGTATTAAAAATGAGAGAGGCGAAAGATACCACCTCCTCGGAAATATCCCCCACCTCTCTAAATTTATTTGATATCCCCCCCAATAAAGGGTTATTTTCTAAAACAATACATTGAGTTATTTACAGAGCAACCGTTCTATCTTATCCTTAAGCGGAAATAGATCTGTTTGAATGGTTCCCCACACAATCTCATCCCGAATCTGATAATATCCATGCACTAACACATGGCGCATGCCTATGACCTCATTCCATGCGATCTCTTGATGTTCCTCCCGGAATTCCTTTGTAATCAAATAAGCCGCCTCCCCTACAATCTCCAAATTCTTGATGACCGCAAAACGCAATATCTTGTTCCTGGAATACTCCTCAAAAGTCACATCTGTCGTGAACTCAATGACATTATTTATCGCCTCCAGCATATGCCGTAGACGTGTATCGTCTTTAGGCTTCTCTCTCATATACCAATATTTTATCCCGATCTACAGAAGAAACGGCGAAATCCTTCAATTGTCCTTCCTCCACCAAATCAACCTTACGATGCAACAATTGGCTTAGAGCTTCCACCATACCCGCATACTTGAATAATGTAATACGAGCGTGGGAGTCAAAACGAACCAGAATATCAATATCACTATCCTTCGTCTCCTCTCCACGTGAACAGGAACCAAACACCCACGCTTTCTCTATTGGCTGCAAAGAGAAAAAGCCTCTTAGCTTATTAATTATCTGTTGTTTCATCTTTTAGTGATTACCTCACGCAAATATAACGAACATTTTCTAAATTCCGTTTTATCGTGATTCTTTTTTGGGAAATCGTTTACAGAACAATATCCTCTAAAACCAAAAGAAGTGAGAGATACCACCTCCCCGGAAATATCCCCCACCTCTCTAAATTTATTTGACAGATCCCCGACAAGGGTATTATTTCCTACATTTTATTAGGAAAAAATTAAGACTAGATACGTTGCAAGTCTCAAATATGGGCAAAACAATGATATTTAATCAAATCTCTTTAACTTCAAAAATGACCTGAATTTCACATCAAATTCTTCTATCTCTGGGCCAACGTCTTTTCCTTGAGAAGAGAAACAACACTTCTTGATCTTTTCTATAATAGACTTGCAGGCTCTTTGCGCCAATTCTCCATCACGTACACGAGCCTTAAATCCAGACCTCAACGGATCAAATCCATTACGATTAACATAATCACATAAGGCACAATCTTTCAAAATCTTTATCCCATTTATCTTATCAAGCGGTAAAGACTCTTTACTCACCTTGACTTTGGAATAACAAGATAAGAACCGATCCAGCAAATCATTCCAAAAGCTAGGATCATATAACATTGACGCAGTAACCGATCTCCCAAAGCACCTCCTAACTTTCTTTATCCGAAACTCGCATCGAGCTATATTCTTATTATTACTCCCCTGTTCCTTTCCTTTATCGTAAAACGAAAGTTCTTTCTCTGCTGTTTGAAACGTAATTCCTGTAGGATATGAAAGACGCCTAAAATAAGGTAAATCTAACATCCGATTGAAATATTCTATTGGAGACCGCTGTAACTCCAAATCCATTGCTGAATCCATTCTAGTCACAGTGACCTTATCCATAGGGATGTTTAAATCCTCTCCTATCCTCCCAATGGCTTTCCGTACGTCCTCTAAAGGGAAATCGTGCATGTTGGTACCGTAGTAATATTTACATAAGCTACAAGCATTGATTTTTAGAGTATGAGTATTTACATACACATTATACCCCTTATATTTCCCACGTACATAAGGGAGGCCATCATTACCAATACAATCACTTCTATTCATCAAATATGGCGACACTTCCGCTAACAAATCTATTTCTGGAACATCTTTCTGATTAAGAACAAAGTCAACCGTATCATATAACATATGACCATGTACCATATCATGCAACATACTACTATATTCAGTACATGAATCATGTCCTTTCTCACCCCTTGATAGATTGACATAGATTTTAGAAGCTATCTCATCTTTCATACTCTCCCCCTTCCTTTTTTATTCATTACAACATGATTAATGGCGGCTTGCTCTATCTCTTCTACCGAATCAACACGATTTCGTTTAAGCCACTCCTCAATCTCCGAGCGATCAAAATAGACTTGCTTTCCAGATGGTTTGTAATGAGGTATCTGATGACTATATGTAAGCTTGTATATATGACTCTTACTTAAGCCAGTAAGAGTTGCTACATCATCAACAGTTAGTACTGTCTTTGTCGCAAGTAGAGTATTACACTCTATTCTTTTTAAGATATTTTTAATCGAATCCATTTTTTTTGTTTTTAATTATCATATCTTAATGCTGAATGTAGGTAGATTCAGCATATTCACATATTGTCAATATGTACCTACTCAGTATTGACACAACAAAGATCATATTAAAAAACAACTAAAAAGGGTGATAATAAAAAGTATCACCCAAAATCACCTACTATCACCTAAAGAGTGTCACTTCTCTTTTAACCAACATGCAAATTTTTTTTCTATATTTTCAATATCATCTTCCTTACTGACAGCAGTAGTTAAGCTTCTATAGTTCAAAAATTTATCACCATATAAAAATATTTCACTTGCCTTTTTCCACCTATTTCGCTCTGACTTCCAAAACACATCTATAAGAACATGCAATTCCTTCAATGAAACTAACCATTCAATATAAAAGTGCTCAGGCACATTATCGATATTCCCAAATAAATAAAGAAACGTATCTAAACTTGTATTACTATTAATATAATTTTCCTCTTTCAAATGAAGCCAGATAGCTTTTAATTTATCATCGTCATATTTTTTCGTAAACCGACTTTTGCAATTTTCCAAATATCTATCAATCTTCCCCGAAATTAAATCATTAAAATACCGCATGCTTTCTACTATATCTAAATCTAATTTTTTATCGGTTGAATCATCCCATCTGGCAGCCCCCGTTGTAGCATATCCTTCTTCTCTTTCTTTTATATAACCAGTATCAAATGCTATTTTTAATCGTGTGCTTGTTACTTCCATCACTTCCACGATTGCTTTCTTCAATAATAGAGCTCTTTTATATAACAAAGTATTAGCATTCATTCCTCTAACCTTTCTACAAGAGATATCATATTGATATAACAAATCATCAAGAATAAGAGAAATGTATATCCATCTATCTTTTGGTGTCATACCAGATAACAAGATAATAGTTTCCAATTTTCGACCTTCACTATAAATACTTCTCTCTAATTTATTTAGTGTTATTAACTCATTAATAGGATCACCTGATAATGAGTTATTCATGCTTATAATATTTTCAAATGGTCTTTCTTGTATACCCATATCGTATGATTAGTTTAAGATACTTATTATTCTATTTACTAAGGATCAATCAAATACGCCGTCTTGCTTATGAACAGCAGCCTTTTTATTTGCGTCAATAACTTTTGCATAAATTTGAGTTGTACTAATCTTAGTATGTCCTAATAGCTTACTAACTGTTTCTATCGGTACACCTAAACTAAGATTCAATGTTGCTGCTGTATGCCGAGCCACATGGAATATACAAGGCGAAGCAAGTAATAGTGAATAGGTAAAGATTAAACGTAAGTCGTTTGAAATGAGCTGTATTTCTGTATTCTGCAAAATGTGGAAAATGCAAACGACAACGGAATATTGAGGTTGTTCAGTTACCAAACCGTTATCCGGGTAGTTACCGAAACGGAAAGAGGTAACACAAAGCGATGAAAAGAAAACCTCACCGTTTTGTTTGCACTCATACACAGTGTTTTGCATATCAAGGAACGCTTATATGGCAAGTAATTTTGCACTAAAAAATATAAGCGTATGAAAGTAGAAAAATTCAAG
>UMIZ01013455.1_pt1 | contig 10145 bp, 10 predicted proteins | sample 1965931 | NCBI WGS metagenome assembly UMIZ01 (sample SAMEA4836137, study PRJEB28245) | human gut metagenome | biome: gut microbiome; material: fecal sample | place: Denmark | collected 2008
AAATAAATCCAAAAGAACCAGATATGAAAAACGAAAAAGCATCAGACATGTTAGTTGGAAAATGGGTAAAATGCAATAATTGTAAAGAGATACTATACAAGGAAGAACTAAAAAACAATTATAGCATATGTCCAAATTGTGGTAAATATTTTAGACTATCTGCCAGAAGAAGAATAAAGCAAATAATTGATGAAGGAACATTTGAAGAAATAGATGCAGATATGCGAACAAGTGATTTGTTAAAATTTGAAGGATACAAAGAAAAAATTCAAGCCCTACAAGAAAAAACAAAAATACAAGAGGCAATACAAACTGGAACAGGAAATATAAATGGTTTAAAAGTTGCAATAGGCGTTATGGATAGCAATTTTATGATGGGAAGTATGGGAAGTGTTGTTGGTGAGAAGATAACACGACTTGTAGAAAAAGCAAAAAAAGAAAAATTGCCAGTTATTTTGTTTTGTGTATCAGGTGGTGCAAGAATGCAAGAAGGAATTATATCATTAATGCAAATGGCCAAAACATCATCTGCAATAGCCAAACTAGATGAAGCAGGTTTATTATATGTATCTGTATTAACAGACCCTACTACAGGAGGAGTAACTGCAAGTTTTGCAAGTTTAGGAGACATTATCTTAGCAGAACCAGGTGCTTTAATAGGCTTTGCAGGTCCAAGGGTTATAGAGCAAACAATAAAGCAAAAACTGCCAGAAGGATTTCAAAGTGCAGAGTTTTTATTGGAACATGGTTTTATTGATAAAATAGTTGAAAGAAAAAATATGAAAAATACATTATATAATATTGTAAAATTGCATCAAGGTGAATAAAACGAACAATGTTCGCTAATAAAATTATATAAATTAATAGGATTAAAATACTAAATAGAACAAATCTGAAAATTTTCAATTTTCAGCCATATATTAGGAAAGTTGCATAACTTCTCTAATATATGAAAAGAGGAAACTACAATGTAATTTCCTCAAAAATTCGGGTAACAAGTGCTTATTCATAAAAAACAATAATCGTTTTGAATAAACTTGGGTGATATAATCTACATCGGCAATTATATTGCCGTGCAACCCTATATGCAACATCTCTATCGAAACGGTGCATAAACAAAAGGTGTTTGTTAAAAATATCTTTTGGTTCGAACATCTTGATGTATTCGAATAGTTCGTTCCAAAGCAAAGCTTCTTGTTTGTCCTTCCTATTTTCTTTCATTTTTTTGAATTTTACCCGAAGAGTTTTTAAATCCTTCTTCATAATGTATCCTCCTATAGATTAATGGATTTATTTGCAATAAATATAATTAATTATAACACAAAATAAGCTATTAGTCAAAATTTCAAAAATCACACAAGAACAATAACTAATTAAGAAAGTGATATATATTATTAATTAACCATAAAAAGAAAGGATAGATGTAAATGAAAACAAAATCAGCGTGGGAAAGAGTAACCCTTGCAAGAAAAGCAGAAAGGCCAAAAGCATTAGATTATATAAACAACATATTTACAAATTTTATAGAACTACATGGAGACCGAAACTTTGTAGACGACAAATCGATTGTTGGAGGAATTGCAGAATTAAATGGAATGCCAGTAACTGTTATAGGTGAGCAAAAAGGGAAAAATGCAAAAGAAAATATAGAGAGAAACTTTGGCATGCCTAATCCTGAAGGATACAGAAAAGCATTGAGACTAATGAAACAAGCGGAAAAATTTAATAGACCTATAATAACATTTATAGATACACCAGGTGCATATCCAGGAATGGGAGCAGAAGAAAGAGGACAAGGAGAAGCAATTGCGAGAAATCTTTTTGAAATGTCAAAGTTAAAAGTTCCAACAATATCAATTGTAATAGGTGAAGGCTCAAGTGGTGGAGCATTGGCATTAGGTGTAACAGATGTTATAATAATGTTAGAAAATGCAGTTTATTCTATTTTATCACCAGAAGGATTTGCAAGTATTTTATATAAAGATGCAAGTAAATCACAAGAAGCGGCAGAAAAAATGAAGATTACATCAACAGAATTAAAACGATTAGGTGTTATTGATAGTATAGTAAAAGAGCCAGAAGGTGGAGCACAAGAAGATTTTAAAAAAGTTTGCAATGATTTAAAAAATATGATATTAAAAGACATAAATAGATTATCAAAAAAATCACAAGAAGAATTAGTAGAACAAAGATATGAAAAATATAGAAAAATTGGAGGTATTTAGATAATGTTATTACAAGAAAAGAAAATCTTAATAATGGGAATAAGAAATAAATGGAGTATAGCATGGGGAGCAGCAGTATCTGCTTATGAGCAAGGTGCACAGATTATTTTTACATATAATTCAGAAACAAATAAACCAAAAGTAGAAAAGTTAATGGAAGAAATTCCAGGTTCAAAGGCATATACTTGTGATGCTTCAAGTGACGAGTCTATAAAAACATGTTTTGAAACAATTTTGAAAGAGAATGGAAAAATAGACGGTATATTACATGCAATTGCTCACGCTAATACAGATGATTTAAGAAATGATTTTATAAACACATCAAGAGATGGTTTTGCACATGCATGTGATGTTAGTAGTTATTCTCTAATTGCTGTTTCAAAAATTGCTACAGAGTTAGAGTTATTAAATGATAATTCAAGCATTGTTACTTTAACATATTATGGTGCAGAAAAAGCAATTGATGGTTATAATGTTATGGGTGTTGCAAAAGCGGCTTTGGAGTCAAGTGTTAGATATTTGACAAAGGATTTAGGCAGAAGCGGTACACGTATAAATGCTATTTCTGCAGGACCTATAAAAACTCTTTCTGCAAAAGGAATAAAAGATTTTGGAACTATCTTAGATGTTGTTGAAGAAAAGTCTCCTTTACATAGAAATGTTACTGCTAAAGAAGTGGGTGATTGTTGTACATTTTTGTTTAGTGATATGTCTAAGGCTATTACTGGTGAAGTGATTCACGTTGATAATGGTTTTTCAGTTGTGGGAGTATAAGATATTTTTAAATTAATATAAACAAGAAATGAGAGTAAAAAAAGAAGTATCAGTTTTTTGATACTCCTTTTATGTACTTTCTAAATTTTTAATTTATGTAGTTTTTATGCATTTTTTCAAGTGTTTTGGCTAATGCTTCGATTTGATTAGCTGTTCCAATCTCTTTTTTATTTATATAATTATTCATAATACAGACTAAAGATGAACAATAAGAACTGATTGGAAAAATATCCTGATATCTAAAACCGATAAATACCAAACAAACTAAAACATAAAATTTCATATTGCAATCACGTGATTTTTGGTAATCCTCATAATCAGATCCACTTCTATATACAGAAAAATATAAATTAGACTGAATTAATGCTGTTATCAAATAAGAACCTTTGAAATATATATTGTTATTATGATACTTATTTATAAAATTGTCATAATATATAATATACTCATTTGTATTAACCACCAAGTAGCAATTGGTAGTTTTCATTCTTTCAGAATAATATTCAAAAAAACTCATATCTAAAAAATTAATAATTTCTGTAATTTTTTTGTATTGCGTTTCTAGCCGTTCTACTTCTTCAAAATGTTTGTTTTGTTTAGCATCTTGTTCCTCAATATCTCTTAAATAATAGTAAAGGAAATTAAATAAAATGCCAAGCAAAATTAGAGCATACCGTATAAAATTACAAGTAATAGTATCAGGAAGTTTGACTATAAAGCAAACAAATACCAGCCCTACGATACATAAAATACTTAAAAAAAAGAAAAAATATTTTTTCAATTGTAAATCCTCCTTTGCAGATATAAAAATTTCAAAGTACAAAAATAATTTAGGAGGAGGAAATCATCCGCCTCCGTGAGATTTAAAGAACATCGCGTAAAATTATTTGGTGAGATGGTCTATTAAAAAAGTAATTAATAAAGTTTTCAAAGAAATCTCTTTGCTCTATGATACAGTATCCCATATCACTGATAACAGGTTCTAAAACTTCACTTGGAATTTCTGGACCTATATATAATGAATTTTCAAAAAATTCATTTTGGGGCAATTTTTTTCTGTAATTTTTAATTATTTTTTTTAGATCTTCACTTTTATCTAATCTGATCCGTTCTTTTTTTCTCGTTTTCAAATCCTTAATAAATTTCTTAAATGTCATAGTAATTCCTCCTTATGTTTTTTATTTTGGATTTCCCTTACAAATAAACTAACTTTATTATAACATTAATTTACATAAAAGTCAAAAAAACTCCCACTTGGGAGTCACAAAAACAAAGGTAAAAAACTATTTACAATCTTTACTATTTTGTCTTTCTGTATTAGGTTCTTGATCTCTATTTTTATTATTTTTCTTGTTTGATTTTGACATAAAAAATGCACCTCCAATCGATATCTAAAAATATTTTAACCTAAATGCAAAAAAATATTCTAATAAAATTGTTTTTTTGAAAAAAAAGAGCTATAATAAAAAACGAAAACATTTTATAGTATAAATAAATATAATAAAATTGGCATAAAAATGTCCATTTAGGAATCAATGTCTTAAGCAGAAACGTTCCGAAAAGGACAAAAAGAAAGAAGGAATAAAAATGAGTTATGAAAACAAAAAATTAAAAGAATTCAACGAATATATAAGATTTAGAAAAGTAGCAGTAATAGGCTTAGGAGTAAGCAATTTACCACTATTAGAATACTTACATAACAAAAAAGCACAAGTAACAGTATTTGACGAAAGAACAGAAGAAGAAATACCAATGGATACAATAGCAAAAATAAAAACATATGAATTTGAAGCATCATTTGGAAAAAATTGTCTTGAAAAATTAAAAGGATTTAACGTAATTTTTAGGTCACCAAGTTGTTTGCCAACAAGACCAGAATTAAAGCAAGAAGCAGACAGGGGAGCAATTGTTACAACAGAAGTAGAAATGCTTATGGAAATGTGCCCATGTAAAATAATTGGTGTAACAGGAAGTGACGGAAAAACAACTACAACAAGTTTAATAAATGCAATTTTACAACATGCAGGATATAAAACATTTTTAGGTGGAAATATTGGAACACCATTATTCACAAAATTACCAGAAATGGAACCAAATGATATAGTAGTTTTAGAATTAAGCAGTTTTCAATTAATGAATATGCATGTAAGCCCAGATATAGCAGTTATTACTAATATAACACCAAATCATTTAAATATACACAAAGATTATCAAGAATATATTGATGCAAAAAAATGTATATTCAAAAATCAAAATGAAAATGGAATATTAATATTAAATTATGATAATGATATAACAAGAGAATGTAGCAAAGAAGCAAAAGGGAAAGTAATATTCTTTAGTAGCAAAGAAAAATTAGATAATGGATTCATAGTTGATGAAGACATTGTAAAAGAATGCAATGATGGAGTTAGAAAACACATTTTAAACACCGATGAAGTTATTTTAAGAGGAAATCACAATTTCCAAAATATAGCAACTGCTCTTGCAGCAACAAAAACATTAGTTGATACAGATGTTGCAGTTGAAGCAATAAAAAAATTTAAGCCAGTTGAACACAGAATTGAATTTGTAAGAGAAATAGATGGAGTAAAATGGTACAATGACTCTGCAAGTTCTTCACCTACGAGAACAATTTCAGGACTAAATGCATTTAAAGAAAACATCATTTTAATTGCAGGTGGATATGACAAAAACTTAGAATATCAACCACTTGCAAAACCAGTAGTAGATAAAGTTTCAACACTTATTTTAATTGGTCAAACAGCAGAAAAGATATATGATGTTGTAAAAAATGAAGCAGAAAAAGAAAATAAAAAAATTAATATAAATATGTGTGATACATTAGAGCAAACAATAGAAATTGCAAAAAAATCTGCTAAAAAAGGTGATATTGTACTATTCTCACCAGCAAGTGCAAGTTTTGATATGTTTAAAAACTTTGCTGATAGAGGTAATCAATTTAAAGATTTAGTAAATAAAATTTAGTTTAATAAAAAAATTAAAGAGACTATCCAAAATAAATTATTAAACAAATTTTTAACAAAAACGAAACCTTCCTCATACGATATATAAAACTAATTTGCAAAAAACAAATTAGAAAAATGAGGGAGGTTTGTTATGTATAACGAAACATATGATGAATACATAAGAAGTATTTTAGGATATTCAGTAAGAAACCAATTTGACCAGTTTAATCAAGGACAACAAGAATATCAGGGTTACCAAGAATATAGAAATCCGACATTCAATACAAATATAAATATATCTGGAAATAATGTTGAATTAGAAAATAGTTACCCTGAAATATACAAAATTGTATATCCTATGATTACTAAAAAATGTGAAAATGTTAGAGAAAGCAACATCACAAAAGATGATATTGAAAATATGACAGACGAGATTTATTATGCGTTAGAATCAAGAAACGAAACACAGATAAATATCAACCTAAGAAATGACGTAAATGGGTTAAAAAAGGTAAATACTTCAAGTACTTTAGCAAGTAAAAATAATATCTCAACTATAAATAATGCAAGAACAGAAAATAAAAAGCCTGAAGTGAAAGTATCAGAAACAACAGGAGAGAAAAGACAATTGAATGGAGGGTTAAGAGATTTAATTCAAATTCTATTAATACGTGAATTATTAAATAGACGTAGACCACCATTTAGACCACCAATGCCAAATCCACCCGGACCAGGGCCTCGTCCACCAATGAGACCACCGTTTGGGCCTGGACCCGGAAGACCACCATTTAATAGAGATTTTGATAGTTTTAATGATTTGTATGAACAGTCTTAAAAAACAATTGACATAATACAATTCTGTTGAATTGGCACTCAACATATTGCGGTGGAATATTTTAAATAGAATTCCACCGCAAGGCTTTTTGAAATTGGAAAAAAATAGCAAATATGCAAATAAAATTTTGCATATTTTTTTTATTTTCACAAATAATAATAAATGAAAAAATTTAAAACAAAGCAATAAAAAACCAGAATTAAGATTTTGTACGAAGTGCAAACTGCTACAAAATCTAATTTCTGCCATATTTATCTTCTACAGAAAGTTATCATACTATGATAACTTTCCTAGAATATAAAAAACTTCAAAAGTAAATAATCTAAATTTTTTCAAACTTATTATTTGAAAGGAGAATTACAAAATGAAAGTAAAAGACTGTATGTGTGACGATGTATGTTGCGTAAAACCAGAAACTAAAATAACTGAGGTAGCAAAATTAATGAGTGAAAACCATATAGGATGTATACCAGTATGTGACAGTAACAATTGTATATGTGGAATACTAACAGATAGAGACATTTTATTAAGAACAGTTGCATGTGATAAAGACTGCTCACAAACAACGGCAAGCGATATAATGTCTACAGATTTATGTACTTGTAACCAAGATGACGATATAACAAACGCAGAAAGTAAAATGGCCAATAATCAAATAAGAAGATTACCAGTGTGCGATGAAGAAAATCATGTAATAGGAATTTTAACTTTAGGAGATTTAGCACAAAACGAAATTCAATTAGGAAGTCAACAAGTTTGCAATACAATAAGCGATATTTGTAGTTGTAATTCAAGTAAAAATAATTCCTAAAAATTATATTAAAAAAGTCCTGCTAATGGAAAATATTTTTATTTTTATCTCAAGCCTTCACCTAAAAAAATATTTTACCTTGCGTGGACTTTTTTAGCGAATATAAACTGCAAATTCACATATAATAATTACATAGGAGAAGAAAAAAATGATAATTGACATGTCATATTGGACAAGAGTTCTTAAGAAATTTTTATATGTTATACTAATATTAGTTGGTTTATTTTTTGCATTCAAACTAGCAATATTTTACACACCATTTTTAATAGCATTTATAATATCATTAATGGTAGAACCAGCAATAAGATTTATAATGAAAAAAATGAAATTTACAAGAAAAACAAGTTCAATAATAATATTTATAATTGTATCTGCAATAATAATAGGAGCAGTAGCGTGGGGGATAGTAGCACTTATTTCAGAGGCATCAAACTTATTGCAAGATTTAAATGGATATGTAGAAAAAGCATACATATTATTTCAAAATTTTACAAGTAAGTTTGATTTTAATAAAATTCATTTACCAACCGAATTAACATCAATAATCCAAAACTCAACAGGTGATGTACTAACTTCAGCTTCAGGGTGGGTTAGAAATTTTTTGACAGGCTTATTAAATATTATTACATCTATGCCATCTATTATAATATATTTTGTGGTAACAATTATGGCTTTATATTTAATATGTGTTGATAAAGTATATATTTTAGACCAAATAGAGCACCATTTTCCACAAAGATGGGTTTTTAAAGTTGGGACACACATAAAAGATTTAACAAAAACATTAGGTGGATATTTAAAAGCAGAAGCAACACTTATTTTAGTGTCTTTTATAATTTCTTTAATAGGATTATCTATATTAAAATTTGCAAATTTCAACATAGAATTCCCGTTATTAATGGCTTTATTTATAGGTTTTGTTGATGCATTACCAATTTTAGGTTCTGGAACAGTTATGATTCCCTGGGCTATTATTTCTGGTTTAAATGGAGATTTAAAATTAGGTATAGCAATTATTATTTTGTTAATTATAATGTCAACAGTAAGACAATTTTTAGAACCTAAGTTAGTTAGTAAGCATATTGGTACGCATCCGATTTTTACACTAATTGCTATGTATACAGGTTTTAAGTTTATTGGCATTTTAGGTATGCTTGTTGGTCCTATTATTTTGATTATAATAAAAAATGTTTTTGCAACTTTGATAGATGAGGGAGTCGTAAAAAGTATTTTTGATAGAAATTAAAAAATCGGGATTGAAGATTTGACTTCAAATTCCGATTTTTATTATACTATAATTATTCCCATTCAATTGTTGCAGGTGGTTTAGAAGTTATATCATACACAACACGGTTTACATGGTCAACTTCGTTTACAATTCTTGATGAAACTTTTTCTAAAACTTCATAAGGAATTCTGCTCCAAACACCTGTCATAAAATCTGTTGTTTCAACTGCTCTTAATGCAACAGTATAGTCATAAGTTCTTTCGTCACCCATAACACCAACTGATTTTAAATTTGTTAATACTGCAAAATATTGATTAATATTTTTGTGTAATCCTGCATTTGCAATTTCTTCTCTGAAGATATAATCTGCATCTTTTAAGATATTTAATTTATCTTCAGTAATATCTCCAATAACTCTTATTGCAAGACCTGGACCGGGGAATGGTTGTCTAAATACTAAGTTTTCTGGCATTCCTAATTCTAATCCTGTTTTTCTAACTTCATCTTTAAATAAATCTCTTAAAGGTTCAATTATTTCTTTGAAGTCAACATAGTCAGGTAAACCACCAACATTATGATGACTTTTTATAACAGAACTTTTTCCAAGACCACTTTCGATAACGTCAGGATAAATAGTTCCTTGTACTAAGAAATCAACAGTACCAATTTTTTTTGCTTCTTCTTCAAAAACTCTTATAAATTCTTCACCAATAATTTTTCTCTTTGTTTCTGGGTCACTAACACCTGCAAGTTTTGCTAAAAATCTATCTTTAGCATTAACTCTAATAAAGTTAATATCTTGATTTTTGAAAACTTCCTCAACTTCGTCACCTTCGTTTTTACGAAGCAAACCATGGTCAACAAAAATACAAGTTAAGTTTTTACCAATAGCTCTTGAAAGTAAAACTGCAGCAACAGATGAATCAACACCTCCAGATAGGGCACATAATGCTTTTTTATCACCAATTTTTTCTTTTAATTTTGCAATACTTTCTTCAACAAAAGAAGATATAATCCAGTCTCCTGAACATTTACAAATATTAAATAAGAAGTTTTTAATTACTTGTGTTCCATTTATAGAACTATTAACTTCTGGATGGAATTGGATACCGTATAAATTTTTTTCTTTGTTTTCCATTGCGGCATTTGGACAAGATGAAGTATGTCCAATGTTTTTAAATCCTTCTGGAACTTTTTCAACAAAATCTGTATGGCTCATTAAGAAACCATTTGTATTTTCAAAGCCTTCAAAAAGTAGGGAAGAATTGTCAATAGATACATCTGTTGTACCATATTCTCTTTT
>UMIZ01017177.1_pt1 | contig 10032 bp, 8 predicted proteins | sample 1965931 | NCBI WGS metagenome assembly UMIZ01 (sample SAMEA4836137, study PRJEB28245) | human gut metagenome | biome: gut microbiome; material: fecal sample | place: Denmark | collected 2008
GGCTCAGGAAGATTAAGGTTGAACATAAGTAGAATCTTTGCAAATGGTAGGCTAGGATTGATTTTGCAAATGTTCTCGATGATTGAAATAAACTCCATACCGGCTATATAGAATGCCACGGTAAATGCAATTTCAGGTGGAATGCCAATATTGTTGAATGGTGGCATCAAAAGTATTTCTTGCGCAATGATTCCAAGAAGCAAGAACATAAGTTCACCAAATTTGTTGTAAAGTCCGTCTCGCATAATTGACGAGCACAGTTCTTTGTTTTTGGCTGCGGCTGTAATACCTGACACAATATCCATTAGCATCAGTACGCAACAGACACCTGAAATAGTAACCATAGTCATCATCTTATGTCCTTTCAATCGTTACCTTATATCCGTTACCGCTCAAAGTTACCGGTTTAGCAGAAGAATTGCTGCCATTTTCAGTGCTACTGCAATCTGATGCATCAGCGCCGGCATACTTTAGCCAGCTTTCCTTGTCACCGTAATACAAAGAGCAGTCCAGATTCCATCCATAGCCATTTAATCTGCCATCACTGCAAAACTGCCAAGCGACTACGTTACCATCAGTATCCGGGCAATTCCAATTAGCCGCTTGCGTGAATGTCGGGTGTGATACAGCAGGATATGATGCTACCCAGCGTGCGCAGTTTGGCTCGACGCCTCCTTGGTTGAATCTCCACGGGTTAGCATATATCCAGCACCATATACCAGAAATATCTTTCAGGTGACGTACAAATCTGTTTACCCAATCTACAGACTGATCCCCTTCCCAATCCAGAATCGGGATACCGTCTCGGAAATAGTTTCGGCAATTGTTCCAGAAGTATTCCGCTTCCGCTTCCGGTTTATCTGTTCCGGCAAAATGGTAGAAGCCACGTAACAGATTGCACTTCTTAGCCTGTTGGTAATGCCTGTCGCAATATGGGTTAACGTAGTTTGTTCCTTCGGTGGCCTTGATGATAACACCCTGAATAGATTTCGACACAGCTACCAAGTTCAGGGTAGCTTGGTAGCTGCTTATGTCGATGAAATTAAGCATCATGCGCCACGATTTGAGCAACACGATACGATTTTACCCGCCTTGTAAGACCAAGTGAGCATTTTTCTTGAGCAGCCTAGGGCACTGCCGTAAGCACCCAATCGGTATAAGCGTAGCGTGTCCAGTTCAGGCACGTACTCGATTTGGTTCATGACAACATCGTTAAGTGTACCGTTGGAAGTACGCTGCACGTCGTTGTATGAATCAGCGAGAATTGAACCGATTCCAATTACAGGAATTTTATTACCGTTTGTCTGAGTAATGGTGCCGAACGTGTCCATATGATTATGCCCGTAGAGTATACAAATTACCTTTGCGCTAGATTGGCGTAGCTTATCTATATATGAGTTGGCTTTAGGATATGTAGTTTCATAATCTTCGCCCCAAGTAATTGCATCATTTGTTCTAGCAGTTGTGAAGTTACATTTAATAGGGTACATACTCGGGGTAGGACCATGCTTCACAAGAACAACCCCATAACCGTTAGTCTCGCATTCTGTCATGGTGTCCTCTACGAACTTTAGTTGCTTTTCAGCAACACTCCCAAGCGCAGTGTCGTTGACACCTATTACCATTACACCCTGCTCTTGGTATAGCTTCTTCCACCATGTTGCAGCGTCCGGTGAGTCAACTCCGAATGCGTTTACCAAAGGCACAATATAGCTGTCGCGCAGCTGGGCTTGCGTTGGCTGCAGCTCCCAGTGGTATCCGCTTGGGTCTACACCTGCAGCAAGCATCGCGTCGTGGTTCCCGATAACGCAAAGCGTCTTTCTAAGATTTACAGGCGAAACACCGTTTTCATAGTGGTCTGCTGTCAGATCGCCACAGTGTATCACGCAGTCTATGCCCACGGCGCTGTCTATAACCGAATTGCATGCGTTGGTCTGTGATGCCTGATGCGTATCAGACCATTGCAGTAGTTTGAAGCTCATTACGGTCAGCTCCTAGATAATCTGGTTGTTCGCTGTAGCGTTGGCGTAGCTCGCGTTTTGCGAAGAAGTCTCATACGGTTTAAGGTACGCAACAGGGCTACCCACCAAAGCGAACATTTGGCCCATTGCAGAGTTAGGAATGAGGTGACGTCCCCTGCCGTATTTCAGACCGGTCCAGTTGGCGAAGTTAGATGATGTATTCCATCCCAATAGGCCAAAATTACTAAGCTGAATCTCTTTGCTCACGCTAGGAACGTATGACGGAAGGCTGAAAACGTTTCCTCCAGTCTGCTTTTCTGTCCCAACAAAGTTATTGAGCACCAGAATACCTAACTCCACGATGTAAAATCCTTGTAATGTGCCTCCTTCAGGGCAAATCATCCCCGTATTGTCAGCATTGCTGTCTGTGCTATCGAATCTGCGCACAGTGAAGCCATGCAAAATTGAGCTGATGGCGCTTGTGTCCAGCTTTGTCGCTGTGATTACACCGTCCTCAATGCTATCAGCTGCAATCGGGAACTTTGAGTTAATCAGTTCCTTCAAGCCACTATCTAAGGTACCGGCAAGTTGCAAATCGTGATTGTGGTTCGCGGTAGTGTTATTGGAAATTGCTTCAGACTGTTCATTAACAGTTTGAGTTAGTGTATTAACAGTTTGAGTTAGTGTAGTTAGTGTATTAACAGTTTGAGTTAGTGTATTAACGTTCCCTGAAATGGTGCCCAAATTTTGACTGATAGTTCCCTCAGCGCCCTTTGCACGCTCAGTTTCATCTGTGATTAACTTCTTAAGACCAGATTCTGCGGTACCGGCAAGCTCAGCATCATTTGAAGCAATATCTTGCTCGTAGGTCTGAGCGAGCGATAGTGCGTCGTTGGCTTTTTTGGCGATAGTGTCGCATTTGTCACTTACCGCCTTTGCCTCTTTGGCGATAGTGTCGCATTTGTCACTTACCGCCTTTGCCTCTTTGCGGTACTGCTCAACCTGCGCGTTGTAGTTTCCGGTCAGCGCCCAGAAAGAATCATTGCCTATTTCAACTCCTACAGGCACGTATTGCCGGGACGTATACGAGTTGCCCTGATGCAGCACGATTGTCAAAGGCTCGTATGCCTTGGTCTTGTCCCACTCCAAAGGCTCCGCGAAGAGCGGTACATAGCGTGCGCCAACGTACTGCGTAACTCCCTTTGAGATTTCATCCGCAGCGCCCTTCAGCGATGTAGCGTTGGCGATTGAACGCGCAACGATTCGCTCAATAAGCTGCATGGTCTCGGTGTCGATAGCCATAATAGGTATCCCTTCTATCCGTTGTACTTATCAATGGTGTCTTACATGACTTACTAATCGTAGCCAGTGTTGTTTATAACACCGTGACCGTCTGCAGCAAACCGCAGAATAAGTCGACCGTATTCCTCGGTTCCGTAGATTGCGCCAGTGTCGAACTCGATTTCCTTCCATGATTCAGGAACGTAAGCACAGAAATAGCCATCGTCAGTCAAACCGAAGAACACCTGTTTTGCCAGCAGCTTATAGATCTGCCAAGCGTTTTCGGTAAACCAAGATTCAAGCTCTTTTTGCAATTCCTCGTAATATTTGTCAAAGCCCTGCTCAACCAGTTGATTGTAAAGCTCAAACAGTTTGCTGATTTGTGCCTTAAGCTCGTTGTACTCATCGGTATCCGGCAGAGCCATAATGTGCGCGTACAGCCACCATATCTGTTCCTCCGGTGTGCGCATGTCCTCAAATGCCTTGTCTTTAAAGGCTGAGTATCCTGGCATTTGTGGTACCCAAGCGTGAAACTGCGTTGTGGCTTTGTTCGCGCTTTGATTAATTGCCATAGTTCCTCCTTTAGTAAATAAGCCGCATACCATCAGGTACACAGCTTATTTTAACATTAAGCCATAGGAAGGCACTGAAATGTTTACCTGTAGTATATCACGTCGGTTGGTCATTCCAAACTTGCATGAAACAAGGTTCGAGCATCTCGCACACCATCAGGTCAGTATTAAGGAATCCAGTCGTTAGCGCATTTAGAATGGAATCTCCAACATAACCAGAACGTGCCGTTACATGGTTGATGTAATCGCTTGCCGTGTTTCCCTTAACATCACTGCTAGTCGTGCCGTCAGACTGGCTGTTTCCGGTTGTGTCACTCGTTCCCTTGTTCTGGGTCAAGTTACTCATGTACTTAGGCTCAGTAGGATCATTCATGAATGTCGCCGGTGTCTCGGATACCGTGGCAGTTCCAAGTGAGCTTGTATTTGAGACTGTGGTGTTGTCCTCGTGGGCCTTACCGGTTGTCGTGCTGGCACTCGTGTCGCGGGAATTTCCCGAACCATCAGTCACATAAGATGCAAACGGGTCAAAGGCTTCTTTAAGCTTTTCCTTATAGACAGCATTGAATGTGGGCATGTTCTCGCGCATACGTCGATTGAGGTAGTATACAAACATCTGTGGCGTATCTGCTGCAATCTCTCGGTAGGCGAAATGGTCATAGATTCGCTGATTGAGCACTTCCCTATATTCCTCGTCAAAAATGGGATAATCCTGCAACCCAATATCCAAACCGAATGCCTCATGAATATCACGTAGCGTGAAATTATGCTCATAATCCCGCGTCCACGTGTTGTCAGATAACGTTAACATTTGCCTTGTCACCTCCTCCGCTGCTTTCTCGGCTGAACAGTCCAGAGTGCACACCTGGCTTATAGGCGCTTGTCTGCTCCTTGCCGTAATTCAGATCATCGCTGTCATGATTAGGAACATGCGGAACACTCCACATCGGCTTTACATCAAGCCCGAACACCTCACGGCACCTGTCAGCGAATTGAACTCGGGCGCGGTAGCGGCTCTCACGCTGCACCATGAATTGCTCATTGTTAGCCAGCGTCTCTGCTGTCTGCACACGTTCTTTCTTCTCAGCAGCTGCATTATTGTCGATGCCCAGCAACGTGTATGCCTGAGCAACCAGCTTCAACTGGTCGTTAAGCATCTTGTCAACATTGTAGTCAACGCCTGAGTTGAACACTTGCAACCCCACGGCACTTGAGGACAGCGTGTTCACATAGATTGCCGGCTCCCCTGCATTGACCTTGTTGAACATGGTCTGAGCGTTCTTCTTTCCCTCTTCAGGAACGGTGACGATATAAGGCGTGCGATGTGCCCTTAAGTTAAGGTCAATCGTAGAATCGAACTCGGCAAGGCGCGTGCACAGCAAGTCAATTGAATTATACAGTGGCATGCGCTGAAGGTTATCCCAGCAGGCCACAGCGTCAGCATCAGCGATACCGTCCTTACCGATAAATTTGTTAAGGTGCCTATCCCACTGCAATCCGTTTGGCGCAATCATCCGTACCCGGTTGGGGTTGTTGTAAATATCCGGCATACCGACTTGACTGAATCGAGCGGCAACCCACAACGGCAAACCGTCAGCTGTCGGGGCACGTTTAGTTACCGCAATTGATCCAGTGCAGAAAAGGACCTTTTCAAAGAAGCGCTCGTCAATTTCCTCTGGCAATCCCTCCCATTTGAAACAACTGGTAGCAGCAGTGTAGAACAGCTGCCACCAGTTGCCGTAGGTACGCAAGTTCTTAACACTGTTCTGCCATTTAATGGCAAAGGCGTTTCCGAACATAGCCACCTCGGGCGGGATAAAAGCATCTAGATTGGGCTTTCGTCCCATGTCCACTCCTTAAAATGAGTACCGTTTACCGTCAGTGCGTACCTCATTCGTGCGCACATCAGTGTTACCGATTAGCTCAGGCGATGCCCACAGGGTAACGCCCTTTTCCATGATACCACGCATGGCTTCGCGCTCTGTCTCGTTAGCCCCGGCACAAGTGATGTTCGATTCCAGAACACGCCAGTAGGCAAACTTAGTCATGCACAGCATATCGGCAAGGGTGCCAAGTTCGATGAACCGCTTTACGGCATAACCGTATCGCCTGAAATAATCGGATACCGCCGATTTAGCCGCGCCGGTAATAGTCTTGTATGTAATACACACGCCCACAAGGCCGTTTGACCAATTGAAGCCGTTGCCGCCCATCTGGCCGACAGTCGACGGCGGCGTTAGCTGAGCGTCCTGAACGTTGGCATTGATTGCGGCAACAGCCTGCTTATAGTCGCCCTTGTTGACAGCAAGCGCCGTATTGTAGTCGATACCGGCGTTTTGGCGTGATACCTCACCGTATCGCTGGGCATTCATCATGGATGCTGCGATAGCGGTATTAGATGCGTCTCGCTGAGCCGCTGCTGTAGTCTCAGCGATGCGCTGTGAAGCCATAGTTGATACGACACCCGATGCGCCTGAAGTCGCTCCCAGCAGACCTCCGGCCAAACCTCCTCCTGCCGCTCCATGGGCAGCTCCAGAAATGCTGCTCAATGCAGACCCGACATACCCACCGGTGGCTGCCTCCTGCGCATTGCTCATAGCAGCCTGATAGTTGTTAGCCGTGTTTACACGGGAAGCATTAAGCGAGCGCTCGCTATTCTCCTGCTGCATATTGGCGAAATTCATACCAGTCGCATATGCACCGCTCGCCTGCAAATTACCGCGCGTCTGCTGCCAGCTCGCGTTTTGGTAACTGTAGGCCCTTGTGTGCGCCGTGGATGCCATATAGGTAATATAGTTGTTGTTCACCACTGAAAACTGTGGGAAATCTGTAATCCAAACAGCTGTATCGAGGAAATCGCCTGCCGTGATATTAACCTCACCGGTTGCAGAGACACCAGAAAACGTAAACTTCAGTGCAGAATTGCCGTCATGCGTTCCATAGTTCGCCGGAAACACAGCGGCCTTTGCAAACGGCATGAGCGCCTGCGCGATCGCCTTAAGATGAATCTTATCCCCGTCAACCAATTGCGGCTTTAGGTAAATAGGGTTGCCCGTGAAAGTGGCAAGCTCGATAACCGAATAAGGGTAGGCATACATCTTCGATACGTCTGAATCGTCGCCAAGGCCCATCGCAATTGCATCGAAGATAGAATTCGATACCGCGACATCACCGGTGATGTTCGTACCTCGTGAGAAACCTGAATTCACACGGTACGCTGGCACCTTGCCTAACAGATTCACCTTATCTGCCGTAGCGAAAGATTCAACTGTAAGCGCCTTGGGAAAGGCATACATACAGATAATGCATTGAGACACCCAAGAATAATCACTTGCATATGTCATGAAATTTGAGAATTCAGCAACTTCCATGGCATAGACTTCGCAACCGCTCACTAATCGGTCACATGAGTGCCCCTGAGCTGTCTTAAGCGTAGGATTTGTCAACGTGCCCGGCGATTCAGTCATGTTGGCGGTAGACACGATGATAATGTAGGCAGATGAACCTGATTGCATAGGCAACAGGTTGTAATACTCTCGCGCACATGGGGTAAGCGTGTCACCGCAATCCAATCCTTCAGGCAACGACAGATAATCGTTCAGCTTCTTGCCGTCTGTAGGCTTGCCCGCTCCTAGGTTTACATTAGCCATCCCCACATGCCCAGATTCGACATATGCCCGCCCGAACCTGATGCTTCCGGCATAGGTGGTCATAACATCTAATTGCACCGTGAGCCTTGTCGCCTGCGGCGACAGGTACTCAACGTTCGTAATGAAGTAGAAATACGTGCGCTCAGGTCCCTCGTCTATGACTGGCTGCTGAGGGTTGGTAACGGTCAGGTAATTATATTTGTACACAGATGAATAAGGAACCGGCACGCTCACAGGCTCACCCGGGCGCAAGTTCTGAAAGTTGGTAGCATACCAGCTACCAGACTGATTAGCGAACCATGCGTCGCGTTCCTCCTCGCTTTCCCACGCAACAACATCACGGTATGCGGAATCCCAAGGTACCTGGAGCAACCGCACTTTAGAGCCTGTGGGCCACACTGTGGGCGATAGCACTTGCGATGCATTCATATCCGAAACAGGAATATCCATTTTAACCCCTTAGATAAAGAGCCGCCCGGTAAACGAGCGGCTCTACTTTTATCGACTTATGCCGATATTTAACTAGGCATTGTTAACAGTAACGTTAACGGCCTTGGTAACGACCTTGTTGCCCTCAGCGCCATTAGCCGACAGGACAATCTTTGCCGTTCCAGCGGCAACGCCGGTAACGGAAACGGTAGACTTCAGGCGGTCAATGGCAATCGTGATGTTAGCATCACCGTCCGCAATCGCAGCCGTAAACGTCGGGTCAGTCGCGTTATCGGGCGTAACGGATACTGCAAACGTCTCAGTCTTACCCTTTACCACGGTGACAGCAGCCGGGGTCGCGGTAAGCCCGGTCACAGGCACAGCACCATCGACAGTGACAGTGTAGTCAGCCGTCTTAGACGGGTCCGCAATCGAGATCGCCTTGATTACCACCTTGGCGCCGCTCTTTGCGTGGCCGGCATGGAACACGCCATAGGAATCAACGTAGCAATCAGCGGGCAGTGCAGTCACATGGCCCTTACCGTCATAAGAAGCAAGCTCGAAACGAACTGCCTGATTGGGATTGCCGGTGCCTGTGACGGTGGCAACAAGCTTAATCTCGGGAAGCTTGATATAGCCGGTGGACAGGTCGAGAGTAGGTTGAATAGTGGAGCTTCCCTGCCCCTGCGCGTCAAGAAGCGTCACACCATCAACAGTGGAATCAATGCTCATAATCTGCGTATCCGCCATGGTAGAGAACATGATTGCATTTGCGAACAGCGAATACGAAAGCGTCTCCCAATGATGCATGACGCTCAACTGGGTAAGGTTAAGCGGGTTAATAGGCGCGGTCAGGGTAAACGGTGCAAGGTTGTCAGCGCACAGGAAGAAGTCCTCATCGACTAGAATCGCCTGAACTCCGGGAATCGGAATCTTGGGGACGACGATGATTCGGTCTGCAACAAGCTTACCGTCCTGCTCGTTGAACATGTATGCGCGCATTTGCACCGTCATAACTGCATCTACATCAGCTGGGATGATAAGAAGAGATTTATCGGTAATCGTTGCCAGACCGGCGTTTCGGCCCTCGGCTGCATAATCGGTCGAATAGTAGCGAAGCTTCGTATTCATGGCACGAACCGCAGTTGTAAGTTTCTCGCAACGCTCGATAGCCGTCTGGCGGTCCGATGCCCCGGCAATATCATCAATATGAATGTTGTAGAATCCTTGGAAATCCTGATAATGCTTCAACAGGTTGAGCATCAGAATGAACTCATCGTTCTGATCTGAATTCATCGGCTGGGCAAGGCAAGAATTAAGAAGCGCAGACAGCTGCATATCGCTGGTAAACGAACCGTAGAGCACTTGTTCGATCGGAAGGGCCATTTCATATTTGTCTTTACGGTTCATGGTGTGATACTTGACGTGAATGTCAGGCTCACGACCATCAAGGCCGAATACGTTTACAGCGTCTTTCTGATATTCCTTGGCGCGAAGCAGGTTAACCTGCATTTCCTGAATGGTGGTGCCCCAGCGGAGCGAAGAGCGCTTCAGGTAGCCAAGCGGATTCGTGAAGGATTTCTGTCGCACAATGGTCAATGCAATTCGGTTGAGCAGCACATTCCAGAACACGTTCCAGTCTGGCGTATATGCGTTCAGCGCTTTGATTGCATCTTCCACATTGCCCTGTGTGACAGCAGGTACGCGAGATTGATAATCAGACGGTGCATACTGGCGCACCGTGTTCAAGATCTCTGCGTTTGTGGCGGTAAGGATACCGTTCTCAATCTTTGGCATAATTTACACTCCCAACAGTCGGTTGATGCCGTCAATATCAATTGTAGGATAATCCTCTTCCCCTGTCTCGTGGTTATCCTGCCCAATAGATTCGTTGACCGAACCCTGGTTGGCGATAGCGGTAATAGCAGCGCTCAAATCATTCAGGTGCTTGCCCATCGCCGATACCGTAGCATTCAGGTCGGCAATAGCAGATGCTTCAAGTTGAGGCTCAACAGATTGAGTATTAACGCACTCCATACCCTGTTTCTGCTCTTCAGTACCTGAAGTTTCTGTATTTTCCTTTTCCTCTTTTTTCTCAACAGTCATTATAGTTACCTCCTTAATAAGCAGGGCCGTTGATGC
>UMIZ01027460.1_pt1 | contig 9966 bp, 10 predicted proteins | sample 1965931 | NCBI WGS metagenome assembly UMIZ01 (sample SAMEA4836137, study PRJEB28245) | human gut metagenome | biome: gut microbiome; material: fecal sample | place: Denmark | collected 2008
TTCCAAATAGCAAAAGCAAAAATTCCATTAAGATGATGAACAACATCATTTCCATAGTGAATATAGGATTTTAATAAAACTTCAGTATCACAATGACCATTAAAAGTAAAACTATTTTCAGACAAAGTTTCTTTCAATTCTTTAGTATTGTAAATTTGACCATTATAAACAATAACATATTCACCATAAGAATATTTCTCTATCATAGGCTGCTTTCCACCGTTCAGGGTCAATAACAATTAGACGTTTATGACCTAAAGCAACATTTTTATTTATGTAATATCCATCTTCATCTGGACCTCTTTTAGCCAGAGTGGAATTCATATTTAATAAGATATTTTTCTTAGAAGAAACATCATTTTTAAAATCAACAAAACCAACAAAACCACACATATATAAACCTCCGACTTTGATAAAAGTAGCCAATAAAATATGATGACAATTAAAAAAGTGCAAATTTTAACAATATTTATTAGCATCTTTAATAGTATATGCAATTTTTTCAAAAAGTTGCTTTTGAAAAAAATATGTGATAAACTAAATATGTAGTAAGAGGAGATGAAATATATGTACTTAAAAAATATAGTAGGACATTTTATGGTAATAACAAGACACAAATGGGTAGTATTCAAATTATGCTGCAAAGTAGGACAACCTTGGAGAGGTTTAGTTCATGATTTATCAAAATATTCGCCTACAGAATTTTGGGAAGGAGTAAAATATTTTAATGGAAAACATTCACCAATAACAGATGCAAAAAAGGACAAAGGATATTCACAAGCATGGCTACATCACAAGGGTAGAAATAAGCATCATACAGACTATTGGGTAGATTTAAGTGCACCAGATAAAACTCCAATTATTCCATATCAATATGTGGCAGAAATGTTATGTGATAAATTGGCTGCGGGGATGGTGTATAAAGGAAAAGACTGGACTAAGGAGTATGAACTAGATTATTGGTTGAATGAGAGAGACAAAACTCTTGTTAATGACCAGGTTGAGGCATTGATTACTGAATTTTTGACGCAAGTTAGTAAAGATGGAATTGATAAAGTATTAACTAAGAAAAATGTAAAAGCGTTATATAAAAAATATTGTTCTCCTGAACGACGAAATGAGGTTACTAGGGAATATGCGAACAAAGAGTAATTTGATTGTTTTAGATTAATCATAGAATATGCGAACAAAGAGTAATTTAATTTGACAATTTACATAATTTCTTGTATAATGTTAGATGTAACTTGTAAACATATCAACAAAGTAATTTTGGAGGTAGAAAATGAATGGAGTGTTTTGGCTAATGAGATGTGGCGTGGTAGAGTCATTTGATCGGAAGAAAGTAAGTAAAAAACTAAAAAAGGGTTTGTTGAAATATAAAAAAAAGGATGAACAATTTTCTATGATACTTAAAGAAATTATTGATGAAATGGAATATAATGATACTGTTAAAATTAAGTGTATCGGAGAAGTTCAAGTAGTCCTTGATAACAGAACACACTCTTGGGATAGTAAGGAAAAAATTCGGACTCTTACTTTTAAAGGTGAAAATGCAATACGACTTAATGAAATCTTTTTTTCAGATGAAGAAAAAAGTAATAGAAACAAGAAAAAAATTATGAAAAGAAAATATGGATTTTTTGTTATTGATAATGATGAAAAGATCAAATTTGAAGGTATCATTGTTTGTATGCATGAATTTCTAAATGATACTATTCAAGTTAAAAGAAGTTCCTATGATAATATCAATGGTAAATATGTTCAAAAGGACGTATTGATAGTTGATTATCTAAAAGGAACTGGAATGGAAAAATTTAAACAGTTTATTACAACAGTTGCTACAGATAGGCTAAAATGTGGCTTTCAAATGCCGGAAATGGCCATAACGAAAGATGCAATGGACTTTATTGAAAAATAAATGTCTGTTGTTAACAAAGAGATAGTAGTGCTATAATATGGCGCTACTATTTTTCTGTGTATTAGCAAAGATATAATTTTAAAAATAAAAAATGAATAATCTGTAATATTTTATCAAAAAAATACACTTATAAAGTGAAAGGAGGAAAATGTTATGCAGAATATAGAAGAAATATATAAACAACATTCAAATGCAGTATATAAATATTTATTCTGCCTAACAGGTAATGCAGATATATCAGAAGAACTAACACAAGAAACTTTTGCAATAGCAGTAAAAGAAATAAAAAAATTTAAAGGAAACTGCAAAGTATCAGTATGGCTATGCCAAATTGCAAAATATTTATGGTACAAAGAATTAAAGAAAAAATCACGAAAAAATATATCAATAGAAGAAATTGAAGAGGTAGAAGAAACAAAAACAGTAGAAGATATTATTTGTGATAATGACGATAAAATAAGGCTTTTTAAAGACATACAAAAATTAGATGAAAAAACAAAAGAAGTAGTTTATTTGAGAATAACAGGGAATTTAAGTTTTAATGAAATTGGAGAAGTTTTAGGAAAAACACCTAATTGGGCAAGAGTTACATTTTATAGAGCAAAACAAAAATTAAAGGAGGTAAGAAAAGATGAAAAAAGAAATTGAATGTAAAGTAGTTGAAGATTTATTATTTGGATATGTTGATAAAACTTTAAATAATGAGTCTAAAAAATTAGTTGAAAATCATTTGAAGGATTGCAAAGACTGCAAAGAAAAACTGAATGAAATTCTAGAAGAGAATAAACAAAATGAAAAGATACAACAAAGAGAAATTGACTATTTAAAAAAAATAAAAACTAAAAGCAGAATAAAATCAATATTAATTGCGATTGGAATTATAATATTAATTTTAATTTTATTATATTTAATAAAATTTATAAGAATTTCTAATATAATGAAAAAAGCAGAAAAAAGTTTAAAGTCACAAAATTATTATTGTGAAAAACAGGAAAATTCTGTCGAAAATAGTGTTTCTGTATCCAAAACATATTATAAAGATGGAAAATATAAAATAACAAATGAAATATATTCAGATAATGGTAAAGAACTTATTTCTACTGAATATGGAGAAGTGGAAAGTGATGAAAGAAAAATAGTAAATGAAAGAGAAAAAATTGTTACAGTATATAAAGGTGATATCTCAGAGACTTTTAATAAAGAAGAAAATGTAAAATTTGATAGATTTCCATTAGAAGAAAGAAAAATGGTTTATGCAAATTTAGGTAAGGCATTTTTGATGTCTATAGAATCAGATTCATATGATTCAAATAAAGAGTATTATATTTTAAGATATAAGTTTGATAAGAGAAATACATGGGAAGTATGGTTAGATAAAGAAACTGGTCTTGTTATTAGAGAGATAAATAGAGGTGGTTCAGTAGTATATATTCCAGGAACAGAAATTGTTAAAAAGGAGAGTGATATTATTGAAAAATATAAATATGATTTTGGTATTGTAAATGATGAGGATGTGAGTGTACCTGATTTTTCTGGCTATAAAGTTGAGTATCAAAATTGGAATATGAGTGATATTGGGAAGTAGATAAATATAAATTGACATTGACAATTGGAATAGGTTTTTGTATAATGTTAAAAGTAACAAGGCAGTAATATCAACAAATATTTTGGAGGTAGAAAAATGAGCGTGTACGTAAAAATGACAAAAGAAAAAATAAAAAAAGAAAGTGATTTTGTAATATATAATTATATTGCATCACAGGAAAATGTAACAGAGAAACAACTAAAAGAGGATTTACGGGGAAAATATGGGCTTCAACTTAATATAGAAGAAATCCAGAAAATTATATTAGACTATGTGAAATGTGGAATCCTATCACCTAGATTTAGATATTATAAAGTTAAAAGTTGTTGATGAAAAATGTAAGAAGAGAAGTGCCAAACTTCTCTTTTTGCGTATCACATTAATTTTGTATTGAAACAAAACAAAACTTGTGATATATTCATATGGAAAAACATAGGAGGAATAAAAGGTAAATAAAAACACCTTAAAAAAAGAAAATGTACTATACATATATGATAAGATGTGAAGATAATTCAATTTACACAGGAATGACAAATGACTTAGACAAACGTTTTAATGAACACAAAATCAAAAGTAAAAATGGAGCAAAATATACAAAATCACACAATGCAATTAAATTAGAAGCGGCATGGAAAAGCAAAGACAAATCACTAGCATGTAAATTAGAATATCAAATAAAGAATTTAACTAAAAAACAAAAAGAAAACTTAATAAACGGAGAAAAACTATCAACATATCTGCACGGAAAAATAGACTGTAGAAGATATAGAAAATGTCCTTTTTTGGATGGTTTTCAAAAGGACACATGGAAGGAGAAATAAAAAATGCCTAACTGGACAAAAGAACAAAAACAAGCAATATATGAAAAAAACTCAAATTTATTAGTGGCTGCAGCAGCGGGAAGTCGGAAAAACGGCGGTATTAGTAGAAAGAATTATAAACAAAGCAATAAATGAAAATATTGATATAGACAAATTATTAGTCGTAACATTCACAAATGCGGCGGCATCAGAAATGAGAGAAAGGGTATTAGATGCAATATACAAAAAATTGGATGAATACCCGGAAAATGAAAATTTACAAAGACAAATAACATTATTAAATATGGCAAGTATTTGTACAATAGACTCATTTTGTTTAGATGTTGTAAAAAACAACTTTTATGAATTAGAAAATGTATCACCTAATTTTAGAATTGCAGATACACCTGAGATAGAACTTTTAAAACAAGAGATTTTGGACGAATTGTTTGAAAATAAATATCTTTCAGAAGATAAAGACTTTACAAAACTTATAAATACATATACAAGTTACAGAGATGATACACCTTTAAAAGACTTAATTTTAAGCATTTATAGTTATATAAGTTCAAGCCCATATCCACTAAAATGGCTAAATGAGAAAATAGAAATGTTTAACATAAAAGATGAACTAGATAAAGATTTTAGTCAAACTCCATGGGGAAAAGTGTTATTGGAAGAGATGGATGAAGAATTAACAGATGATTTAGCTATACTTGAAGATACAGTAAAAGGAATGGAATATGAAAAGGAGCTAGAAATTTTCAAGCAAATAATGGAGTCAGACATTAAGCAATTATCAACATTAAAAGAAAATTTAAATAATTGGAATAAAGCATATGAAATCGCACAAAATATAAAATTTACGGCATGGTCAAGAAAAAAAGTAGAATCAGAAATAAAAGAAGAAGCAAAAAATGTAAGAGATAGTGTAAAAGATAAATTCAAGAGAAAAACAGGAAAAATATTTGTATCAGATTCACAACAATCAAATCAAGATATATTTGATATGTATGATATTTTGAAAAAATTAGAAAAATTGATTATAGAATTTGATGAAATATTTTCAAAAAGAAAAAGAGATAAAAACATAGTTGACTTTACAGATATAGAACATTTTGCTTTAAATATATTAGTAAAAGATGTAGAAACAACAACTGATGAAAACGGAGAAAAATACAAAAAAATAATAAAAACAGAAGTTGCAAAAAAATACACAGAAAAATTCGAAGAAATTGCAATTGATGAATATCAAGACAGTAATCTAGTGCAAGAATTTATTCTTTCTTCAATTTCTAGAGGAAATAACATGTTTATGGTTGGAGATGTAAAACAAAGTATTTATAGATTTAGACAAGCAATGCCAAAATTATTTTTAGAAAAATATGAGACATATGGGACAGTGCAAAAATGTCTCGTAAATATGTCAAACAATGTCGAAAAACAAAATTTGACAAAAAAAGACTCAAAAAGTGAGACAAATTTGGACTGTCCCAACTGTCTTACTGGAAGAAAAATTCAGTTATTCAAGAACTTTAGGAGTAGGGATAATGTGCTTGATTTTACAAATTTGATTTTTGAAAATATTATGAGCACAAAATTAGGAGAAGTTGACTATAATGAAGACGAGTATTTGAATTTTGGTGCAGAAGATTACAAAAAAATAGAACAAAATTTAAAAACAGAAATTGATATAATAGATGTAAAAACAGAGGAAGAAAACGAAGAAGATAGCCAAGAGTGCTCAAATAAATATTATGAAAATTCAGATGATTTTGATGATGAAGATGTGGAAAATTTAGATGAATTAGAACATCTAGAAAATATTGAAATTGAAGCAAAATATGTTGCAAATAAAATTAAAAAATTAATAGATAGCAAATATCAAGTATATGACAGAAAAAAGGAAATATTTAGAGATATAACATACAAAGATATAGCGATTTTGCTAAGGTCCACAAAAGACAAGGCAAGTATATATGAACAAGAACTTATAAAACTTGATATGCCTGTATTTGCAGATAGTAACCAAGAATATCTAGACTCAATAGAGATTCAAACAATAATGAGTTTACTAAAAATAATAGATAACCCTATGCAAGACATTCCACTTGTAACAGTTTTAAGGTCAAATATAGGTAAATTCACGGATAACGAACTTGTAGAAATCCGTTTATCAGATAAATACGATAATTTCTATAATTGTATGCAAAAAGCAAAAGTTGATGTTAATGCACAATTAAAAGAAAAAATAGAAAAGTTTTTAAATCAAATTGATACATGGAGAAAAGAACAAGAATATCTTGCATTAGACGAATTGATTTGGAAAATCTATTCAGACACAGGATATTACAATTATGTGGGATTAATGCCAAATGGTAATTTAAGACAAGCAAACTTGAAGATGCTATTTGAAAGAGCAAAAAAATATGAAACTGCAAGCTTTAAAGGGCTATACAATTTTATAAACTTTATAGAAAAACTAAAAATAAATTCAGGTGATTTAAGTTCAGCAAAAATAATAGGCGAAAATGACGATGTTATTAGAATAATGAGTATTCACAAGAGTAAAGGACTTGAATTTCCAATTGTATTTTTGGTAAATGCAAACAAACAATTCAATGAGCAAGATATAAGAAAAAATCCGGTTCTATTGCACCAAGACCTGGGAATAGGTGCTAAATATATTAATTACAATGCACAAGTTCAATATGATACTTTAACAAGAGAAGCAATCAAAAATGTTATTAGAAATGAAAATATTTCAGAAGAAATGAGAATTTTGTATGTTGCTTTAACAAGAGCAAAGGAAAAATTAATAATAACGGGAATTTCTAAAGATTATTCAAAACAATTAGAAGATATTGAACAACAAAAAAATATTTATGCAAGAAAAGAAGAAAAAATAAATCCTATTTTAGTAAAAAAATACAAAGACTATTTAGACTGGATATTACTTGTATATTTGTATGAACAGTCTAATACAGAAGATTTACTTGAATTGAATAGAATAGAACCAAGTAGTGTTTTGGAAAATAAAAAACAAGAAAATGAACAAGAAAATACATCTCAAAATGTAATTGAGATGTTAAATGAAAATTCTAATAAAAAGGATATAAATCAAATTAAAGGACAAATAGAATATGAATATCCTGATAAATTAGCTATTGACATTCCAACTAAAAGTTCTGTTACAAAAATAAAACAAATGAAGCAAAAACAATTGTGCGTTGATTTTGTGAGTTTAGATAATGAAGAATTTACAAAAACAAACGACAAGACAGGTGAAAATAATGACAATACTGATAAAGCAAATGTTACTTTTGAAAAGCCTAAGTTTTTACAAGATGAAAAAGAAACCAAAATAACATCTGCACAAAAAGGAACACTTACACACTTATGCCTACAAAAATTAAATCCAAAAGAGGATTATGATTTAGAAAAAATAAAATCATTAATACAAAATTTGGAAATGAATAAAATAATAACAGAAAAAGAAAGCAAAGCAATAAATCCAAACAAAATATTACAATTTACAAAATCAGAGATTTGGAAACAATTAAAAAATGCCAAAGAATATTATCAAGAAAAGCCATTTTATATTAATGTTCCAGCGAGTCAAATTTATGATGAGGATATAAAGGAAAATATACTTGTTCAGGGTATTATAGATTTATATTTTGTAAATGAAAATGGGCAAATTATTTTGGTTGATTATAAGACTGATTATGTTGAAAGTGGTAAAGAATTTGAACTTGTTGAAAAATATAAGAGTCAATTGGATTTGTATAAACAGGCTTTAGAGAGCGCTTTGGGTACAAAGGTGGAGAAGGTTTATATGTATTCTGTTTATTTGGGTAAAGAAATTGAAATTTGACAATTAACATAATATAATGTATAATGCTAATGTAGCAAAATGTAATAAAATACAAACAAAGAATTTTGGAGGTATCTAATATGAAAGAAAATAGTCAAGAGAAGTATATGGAAATTATACGGCAACTAGTGGATTTGGGTGCATATTCAACAAATACCTTGAATAAAACATTACAATTAGCAGTAGAAGGCAGATATACAGATCTAGTAAAATTCCTTATAGAAAGAGGAGCAGATCCAACAAACATTTTGAATGAAACAATACAATTATTATCAGAAGGAGGACATATAGATTTAGTAATAAAATTTCTTATAGAAAAAGGAGTAGATCCAACAAACATTTTGAATGAAACAATACAATTATTATCAGAAGGCGGACATATAGATTTAGTTAAATTTCTTATAGAAAAAGGAGCAGATAGTAATAGATCTTTTGTTTTAGTGGCAGAGGGAGGAAATAAAGAACTTGTAGAACTATTACTTGAAAAAGGAGCATATCCAACAAACACTTTGAATGAAGCTTTACAATTATCATCAAAAGGAGGACATACAGATCTAGTAAAATTTCTTATAGAAAAAGGAGCAGATGTAACAGCAGATAATAATAGAGCTATTGTTTTAGCGGCAGAGGGAGGAAATAAAGAACTTGTAGAACTATTACTTGAAAAGGGTGCATATTCAACAAACACTTTGAATGAAGCTTTACAATTATCATCAAAAGGAGGACATACAGATCTAGTAAAATTTCTTATAGAAAAAGGAGCAGATGTAACAGCAGATAATAATAGAGCTATTGTTTTAGCGGCAAAGGAAGAAAATACAGAACTTGTAGAACTATTACTTGCATATGGAGCACATGTGACGGATATAGAATCCAAAGTACTTCTGAGTACTCCAGTAAAAAGTGGAAATATAGAATTAGTTAAACTACTGGTAGTACATGGAGTACTTCCAACGGAGGAGACTTGTTATTCACTCTTTTTGAATGCAATAAATGGAGGATATGTAGAAATCTTAAAAATTATAATTAGATATGCGGATGAGAAAATGATAAATGATTTACTTGAGATTGCAATAGGAAATAAAAATTTGAAAATAATAGAAATTTTATTGGAAAATGGTGCAGATATAGAGCTTTTTAAGAAAAAAGATATGCAACTTGCGTTGTTATATGACCCAAATATAATATTGAAGGACATTATAAAACACCTTTCAACGTTTAATTAAAGTACTTTCAAACAAAGAGGATATTCAATGAGTATCCTTTTTTGTGGTTAATAAATCATAATATGATTTGTTCTACTAATTTTCAAAATTAGTTAAATCTACCCAAAATATTGAAATTTCAATATTTTTCTGTTATAATAACAACATAAAGTAATAAAAGGAGAAGTAACATGGATAGAATGAAAACGTTTTTTAAATATGCGATGTGGATAATACTATTTTACATATTTTCAAACATATTGATATATTTAAATTTGGAAACAACATATCAAAATATAGGAAGAAAGGACAATTTGCCACAAGTAACAGTGTATCAAGCACAAGCAACCAAAATAAATGGACGTATAAAAGGCAGTATTTACAATAGTTCAGAACATAAAATTACAAATAAATACTTAAGAATAGATTTATACTCAGAAAGAGATACATTCTTAGGAAGTAAATACATAGATGTATCTACAATGAGAGATGATGAAACAAGAAATTTTGAAGAATACTTTAAAGTACAAGATGTAGATTATTACGAAATGAAATTTGTTGATGAAAAGGAAGAAGGAGAA
>UMIZ01019188.1_pt1 | contig 9886 bp, 2 predicted proteins | sample 1965931 | NCBI WGS metagenome assembly UMIZ01 (sample SAMEA4836137, study PRJEB28245) | human gut metagenome | biome: gut microbiome; material: fecal sample | place: Denmark | collected 2008
GCAAAATAGTGGTATGGTCGGGATTATTGCCCCCGAACGATTCATACTCGGTTCCTCTCGCCGACTCGTTACCGATAAGATTGGGATAAGTACGGCTCAAACCCGTAGGACGAACAGCTTCATGGGCATTCACCATAATCTTATGCTTGGCGGCTTCGGTCAATGCATAGAGATAATGATTAACCATCCATTGTCCGTAATGATGTTCCCCACGAGGTATAATATCTCCTACATATCCACTCTTCACGGCATCATAGCCATGATCGTTCATAAACTGATATGCTTTCTCCATGTGCCGTTCATAATTACGAACCGAGCCCGAGGTCTCATGATGCATAATCATTTTCACTCCCTTCGATTTGGCATACCGCTCTATTTCTTCTACATCGAAATCGGGATACGGTGTGATAAAATCGAATACATAGTCTTTCGACTTACCTATCCAATCTTCCCACCCTATGTTCCAACCTTCCACCAGCACAGCGTCAAATCCATGTTCTGCGGCAAAATCGATATATTCTTTTACATGCTCGGTATTAGCGGCATGACGTCCATTAGGCGTCAAACGAGAATAATCGACCAAATCGAGTTTCACATGAGGCAAATCGGTATAAGCCCAAGTACTTTTCCCGGTTATCATTTCCCACCATACACCTATATATTTCGTCGGTTTTATCCAACTCGTATCTTCATAGACACACGGTTCATTCAGATTAAGAGTCATTTTGGATGCAAGAATATCACGCGCATCGTCACTAACAATAATCGTGCGCCACGGAGATTTCGCCGGAGTTTGCATATATCCCTTATCCCCCAATGCATCGGGTGTAAGGTGAGACTCGAATATCATATTTTTGTCGTCCAAATCGAGCGACATACAAGAATAATCGACCAATGCAGCTTCATGTAAATTGATATACAAGCCATCGTCGGTTTTCATCATTAAAGCCGTTTGTACCCCCGTAGGAGAGAATGGAGTCTGAGAAGAATTCGGTGTAATAGCCTCATTCATCAATCCACGGATTTCGGACAATTTCGACGTCACAGTGGAATACTCCTGTGTATCATAATCGCCCGGAAGCCAAAAAGCAGTATGGTCTCCCGCCATAGCAAACTGCGTCTTCTCTTCTTTAATCACAAAATAATCCAAATTGGGCTGATCGGGAAATTCATATCGGAATCCTACCCCATCGTCAAATACCCGGAAACGAATAATCATACGACGATCGGTCGACGGTTGTTCCAATGTTACCTCCAATTCATTATAATGATTCCTAATCTCTTTTACCTCTCCCCAAACAGGTTTCCATGTTTCATCGAAAGTCGATGTCTCAGAACCAGCCAAACGAAATCCATCGGTTAAATTTTTTCCCGACTTCAAATCTAATCCCAATTTACTCTCTTTAATAACCGGCCGACCTTTATAATCTACTTTATAAACCGGTACTCCATTGTCCAATTCAAAATCTAATACAATGTTCCCGTCAGGAGATTTCAAAGTCTCGGCTCTCAAAATGCCATAAGACAACAAAGCCATAAGAATAAAAATCAGTCGTTTCATTTATTCAATACATTTATTTGGGTTTTATAAAACTACGGAGAAGCATCTCAACTGCAAAGATAGGAGTTTAAGCTCCGACTCAAAAATTTCTCTATCCCTCCTTTAATTAAGAAAAACGAATAATTGAAGAAACAGTTTAAACAAACGACCTGTTTAACTTAAAATATAAATTCCTTTTATTTCAATAACGATAATCTCACCGAGATTCCATAATTGCTGTTCGTAATAGGATATGATGAAGAAGATACTAACGGTGTATTAATCTGATGGTCGAAATAAGCCCCTACCGTAATACGTTTACTCAATACATAATTGGCCGTCACTTTCAACATCGTAGTACGAGTTCCACTAGTTGCCTGAGTAAAATTCTGTTCGATACGGCGAATGAGAGCCTGATTCTTGCGGAATGAAAAATCGGCATTGATCGTCAAATCGTTGCTAACACCTGTTTGAGACCCTTTCAATTTCAAAATCGTATTAAAATTAGCGATCTTATACCCGGCCCCGATTGTAAAATCGGTTGTCGACGCCTCTACGATTTGTCCGGCTGCCGAATTCAATGTCAACGTGCGGGAATCTTTATATTCTATATTGCCCGTAACATTATTTTTCAGTGTCACCTTTAACCCGATAAGGGGAGCGAACCTCTCGGTTATCATTACCGATGATATATCGAATGGAGAAGAGGGTATGGGATTGCCCGTAAGTTCATCGCGAACGAAACCGAAATCCCCGTCTGATTCCACCCAATTAAGGAACGAAGTAAATGATCCCACAGCATAGGTACACTGGTAAGCATGCGATAGAGTAAACGCTTTAAAGTGTTTCTTTATAAACGGTATTTGCATGAAACCATCGTAAGTAATTCGCCAGTTCGGCAATATAGCCGACAATCCCGGGAACGGAGACAAATCGATTTTACGGGCATCGCGGCCAGAATATGCAGCAATAAATGCAGGTATCATTACATCGGCAGAACTACGATTTACACCACCGTTAGCCGAATCATAGGGCTTATCTCCAAAACCGGTGGAGGCAATAAAACCTTTATTCGGATAATTGCCCAACGATCCGTAATGCGCTTCTAACCGAGCCGCTATTATTTCCCGATTTTTCAAAAAATCATCGAATGCTTGCGACGAATATCCGTCTTTTGCAGAACTGCTCCTAAATGCAGTCTTCAATGCAATATGTGTCTTGGTATAGCTTCCGCCTCGTACAGTCGGCATATCGTCAAACATAAATTGCATTTGAGAACTACGCGTGTCTGTTCTATTTCCTGTCAAGTTTATTTTCAAGCCCCGGATAGGTTCAAGCGCTATTTCGAAATTAAACTCTTCGGTACGACCGATAACTGCCGGACTTATCTGCGTGGAATCACATAAAAGCCAACCACGTTCTTTTGCCCGATATACATAGCTCTCATCAGTAAAACCAAAAGCGAAATCGAGGCCGGGAGCCATAGGGCCATACGAAGTCGATTGCCCGAATACATCGCCTACATTCGGGGAAAACAGAGGTAACGAAGTAGTATTGGTCTTACGATAACGCACGCTCGCATTTCTTACCATCATCAATCCCCGTAAAGAATACTCGGCTGCTTCTTTCCAGAAATTACGTTCATTCTTATTCGAAGGAGTAATTATCACATTCAAGCGTTGGGTTCCTTTATCGAGAATCACCACATTATTGGCATCGAGAACTTTCGTCCTCAGGGCCACTTTCTTTCCGGCATCGTCCCTTGCCACAACTTTTACCTTCTTATTATTGAGATTATGCCTTAAAGTAACCGTAGTATCTTCCCGAAGCAAAATGGTACGTTCGAATTTTCTATTTTTCTTCGCCGCCGCAGCCCTATTATTGGAAGAAAAACGTTTGTTTATCTTCTGCAAATATTTCGACTTATTGTATAATTGTTCAAAATTGAAACGCCCGTCAAAGCTCAACTGCCCCTGATTATTCACCGAGTTACCTAAATCTATTTCCTCTGAAATCTGGGCTCCTCTATCCCAAGTGTATGTAGCGTTATACTTGGCATTAAACGACAAATAATCAAGAACAGGTATCTTGCTGAATGGAGCCGTATACGATGCATTGAAAGTTTGATTATAATTCCACGGTGTTCCCAAATTCTTGATACTGGTCAACACGGTATCTTTCCATGCTTCGTATTCATCTGGGAAAAGCTGTTTATTCACCACACCGACCGGCTCCTCGATATGAGCGTTCGTCATCGTTTGCAACGAAAGGTTTATCGACTTGGTGAGATTCCATGTCAACGAGAACTGCCGATCCCATAAAAAACTTTTACTTACACTTGTCGGCAATGCCATTCCTCCCGATCCACTCACATCGCGAATCTGCTGTTCATAATAATATCGCGACATATTGGTATTAAACGCAATATTATTAGGCAAATAATTAAATTCCCATTCCTTCAAAAATTTCAAATGCTTAGATTTACTCTTTAATCCCTTCAACGGGACAAAAGGTTTAATAAAAGGAGTATAGGAATAAGTGAAACTACCCCGATAATCGTATGTATTCTCAAATTCGGTAGTAGGGTCTTGTTTCGATTGTCGATTATAAGAATAGCTGATAGAAAAATTAGCCGGGTCATAGGGCATAGGATTCTTACTCCTAATATCGAAAGAAACTCCCGACAAACTGAAACTCTCGACAGTCGATTTCTCTATCGAAGCATCACTTATAGAGTCACGCTCGGCTTTACTGCCCGCATTGTCCAAAGCATCTTTCAACAAGATATCTTGATCAAGCGGATTGTATTTAGGAGAAGTACGTTGTTCGGTAATCGAATAAAATAACGGGGCTTTCAATTTGACTTTTTCAGGCAAAAAACGCCCTAACTCGACCATCGTAGCTATATTATACTGATAGTAATCGTCTAATCGACGTTCCGTAAGGCTTTGGTCTATCCCCCCAAAACCGACAGTTTCTACATGCCCCGCGATATTCAGCGTAGCAATATCCGACAAACCGAGATTTACATTTGCTTTGGCAGCCCAACCACCAGATTGGTCAAAATCGGTCAAACGCATTTCATTCACCCAAACGACTATATCCTTAGCTGCATTCGAATTATTTCTCACACCGATCATCATCGTACGAACATCGCTCAAAGAAGGGTTCCCCACGATAGTCACCTTATTTTGATTTTTATCGGGATCATAACTGGAATAACGAGTTTGAAACGTCACCGTCGAATTATCCATACGCTTCTTTGCATTCCGTTCCAGCTTCAAATCGGTAAACAAAGAAAGAGGAAAATCAAACATATTGGATTGTGGCCAAACCGCTTCTTGATCTTGTGCATTATATGTGCTATAATTACCCGGCTCCGTCAATGACAACGGGACCTCATACTCATAATAATTCGATTTGCTATCGGATCCTAATCGTAAAAACACAGACACATCGCCATCTCGTAAATTAGTTTTATCGTCAATCAGCTTCTCTGCATGTACAAACATCTGTAACCGCTTGTATGTACGCATATCCATACCACTGTTCTTATAAACCGCACGAGCATCTCCTGACTGCAAATCGGTTACTTTCAAAGACATGGCTTGTTCATTAAGCTGAGTTATTTGCGATTGCCCCGGGTCTATAATACGGGTTACTCCCGGAGGTAAAACATAATTAACAGGAACCTGTCCTGCATTTTCCTCAATATTTACCACCGATATATCCATCTTACCCTGAGCCGGAGCATCTCCTTTCAAATTCAAAGCATAGTTATACGTTCGCCATTCACCCCGAACCAATTCCAACGTGGCAAAACGCAAATGTGTTTCACACTCAAAACCCGTCATAAACATGCGGATAAAACGTATCGTTTTAAAATCTTGAATAGATCCCACTTTCTTCTGAGGACGAGACAAAGGAATTTTGAATTGATACCACACAGCTTTTCCTTCTTTACCATTGCGGAGCCGGACGGTTGTCTCCCGTTTGTCGGTAATACAGTTTTTTCCCACCTCCAAACTATCGGGGCATAACGATATGCGGTACTGATAATACCTTTCATATTCGTTCAACGTATTATCCTGATTGATATCTTCCACGTCAGGAACGCTTTTGGAAGACTGATAATACGAATCATTCATTTCCTCGGGAGACCGGGAATTGTTTTCTGTTCCGTTATATCGTTTGTACCGGTCCAATATAGAAGTTTGGGCATCGTCATAATCGTGTCCACGATAAAAATGGTAATTATCCCCGGCCGGATCGTTAAACGGAGAAAACTGATCTTGTCGCATAGCCTCTACTACCACCGGAGATAGTTTAGTTTCGAGCTTGTCCAAATAATCTCTATAAGATGAGAACCCATATTCCTCGTCATTCGACAGACCGTCTAAACCTACGTCTTGCAAAGCCCGTGCACCACTGGTATTATCGAATGCATAAGTCAAAGACTGACGTTTGGATACCTTTCCCCACACCGTAGTCGCTATCTGTGTTGTATCACCGTCGACAGGCAAACCGTTCTCGAAAGACTTCATACCGTCTTTAAGAATATCTTCCGACACTTCTCCCAAATTAAAATACAATTCTCCCCCGTTATGATTAGTCTGATTCTCATCTAAAAACGGATCCATGAGCCAGAACTGTATATATTCGATATTCGATGATTCGAAATCGGTATAATCCATTTTTCGCATAATCCCGCCCCAACGGTTCTCCGGATTCAACAAAAGTCCTTGTGAGTCGATATTATCGGCATCGAGATTGTACGGCCCCCGTTCCTGTGGATAAAATGAAAGGTTCAATGTCTGTAAGGTCGTCGATTCTCCATAATTGATTTCCTTATTGGGAAATATTTCCCGTACACTCACCTCACGTACATAAGGATTGGACAATTGGTCCAAATCATTTTTCAGGTGAGCCGGTATCAATGTCGAGTTTTTCTGAGTAAACATTCTATCGATATAATACCACGATAGCAATGCTCTATTTTGCCCATAACGAATATCATTGGAATAGCGAGCTTCGGGAAACAAAGCATCAGATGAAGGGTCGTACGGAGTGGAAGCCAACGTCCATGAATAAGGAGACTTCAAGTCCAACCCTGTTTGTGTCGATTCGAAATCATCGATATACGATGTTCCCTGCGAGCTGCCGTTTTTGGATTTATGCGGTATCAATTGGGCAAATTCGGCCGTGAGAGCCAACGTAGAAGGAGCTGTTGCGTTTACAGTCGGAATTTTATTCAACAAATTGGTCAACCATAAAAAATTCGTATTATAAGACAAGTTCACTCCCCACAAAGTATTATTCAGTACCTCATCGCCCATATTTACTTTTTCTGTCAGGGACTTTTCGGACAAATGCATAATCGTCGCTCCTACATTAAAATCTTTGGAGAACGCATAATTCAAATCGAGTCCCAGCATTGTCTTACGTTGCATATTGAACATCGATTGATTTTCAAGCGATACACTAATCGGAGTTCCCGCCTCGATTATACTTTGGTTCAATATCGTCACGACACCCATCGCATAATCCACAATATAATCGGAATTTTCGACCAAAGTCATACCTCCGGCAGTAACAACCACCGATCCCCGAGGTACATTCATCGCATTTAATCTTATCTCTGCGCCCGAAGATGCTTTATATTCTCCGGTCATAATAAATTTATTCTTCTCCGATACTTGCTGGGCGATAGTCAATGTCGAATCATACAGCTCTTGATAAACATACTTTTCCGCTATCGCCGCATTTCCTATTTTTTCGGCCAAGTGACTACCGAACGGCTCTATGACCGGAAATATAATTCTCCCGTTCGAAGATTGAATCGTATACCCCTCTATATAGTCAAAAATGCCATCGGAATATTCCGATTCATTCACATCTAAGCGGTCGAGATTCATTACTTGCAACAAAGTCTGATTGGATATATTCCCCTCCGGTATATTGTTTACAGCTACCCCCGTAGAATCATTCTGATATTTAATATACAACCTGAATTTATCCTTCTGAACCTGATAGGCCCCCAGCGAATAAACATTTTTCATCATTAAATCCCAAATGGGTAATGAGGTCGAAATGGTAGAACCTTTCAACATTTTCAGAAAAAGACATTGATCCGTATCGGTAACATCTCCCGAAAATTCCCCAACCTGATAAACCTGTCCGTTATAAGTATATTCATAAGCGACAGCAATCATCTCATCGGCATTCAGCTTACTTTTCAAGGAGATATAGCCCAATTGGGAATTCAACGTATATTCAGAAGAAGCAAGTTTCCGGGCACTCTCTATTTTCACATAATCCTGCCCCCCCTCGATACCATAAACAGAAAGAGGCTCCAAAGCCTGTGTCACCAAATTGATATTACGAGCATCGGGATAACCGTTTTTAATCTCGGCATACAACGAGTTGGAGTTATTCATCGGATTCTGCTGCGCGGTAGCCGATATCCAATGGTCGTTACCGATATGAACATTTTCGGCCAAATCCATAAAACCGACAATATTCCTCGACTCTTCATAATTACCTTGTTTATTCGTAATCCAAACTTCTATTCGATTGATACTCACGCCCGATGAGACATAAGGCAATTTGGAAGCAAATTTATCGTAATTGTCCCTAAAAAAATGAGCTAAGAAAAAGTGCCTGTTTTCGTCATAAGCGTCTGCCCGGATTTCGAACGGCGTGGTCTGTGCCCCACCACTCGCATTGACCGTTTTCGATTCGGACTGTTGTTGAGAAATAAGAGCGGTAGCCGTCAATTTACCGAACTGCATAGTCGTCTTTACACCGAATAAAGCCGTACTACCACGTATCAACGACGACCCTGTGGTCATACTCACATTACCGGCTTCGATATTCTTAATAATCTCGTCTTCTTTTCCCTGATATTGTAATTTGAGATTTTTCGAGTCGAAATCGAAAGTCGCATCGGTGTTATAGTTCATATTGAACGACATCTTGTCACCGACTTTCGCCGTTACCGAAGCCTGTATCTTCTCGTCGAAGTCGAAATAAGTCTTCTTTCTGGAACTCATCGGCAGTGCGGGATTATCGAGTTTGTTATGTTTCAATCCCATATTCAACTCGATAGATCCTTGTGTCTTCAATTGTACTCCACCCGGTCCAAAAACTTTTTCCAATGGCCCGAGAGAGAACTGCATATCCAAAAAATTGAACTCCGATTTACTGTTCTCTGCAAAATTCTGGGCATTCCGTTCCCGATAATACTGCTGCATGGATTTACGCAACGTATAATCGTTATACTCGGCCGCCGATAACATGAAAGGAGTGCAAACATCAACCCCGGCGACTCGGGTATGGATTACATAACAATTCGTTTCGGCATCATACTCTACTTCTGTTTTCAGATTAGAAGGATTTTTCAAATCCATCGGAGCTATCTGCCCGATTTCATCGTATGATTCGGGTGATGTTTTAGTGACAGGATAACGGACTTGTATAGAATCGGATTCTTTATTGCTTTGCGTTGCCGATATACCACTCGATGAACTTTGCAGATCGGCCGACTGCAAAGCAGCAAAAGCGGAATAGGCCCCTAATCCGCTCACTGCTAGCACAACTATTGTTCCAATCCTTATCCGTCTTCTCATTCGATACTCCTACACAAATTCCCGCCTTTACTCAAAAGGCGACGACGCCGGTATCAGAGCATTTTCAGAGCCTGCTTAATTACCTCTTCAACTCTCATTGAAGGAGTATCACGCAATAACTTTTGAACTGTTTTTTGCGATTGGGGCTGTGAAAATCCAAGCATCACCAACGCAGCCACAGCTTCCTCGTAAATTTCCGAGGCTGCGGGCGTACTTATTACTAACGGATTGTCGGTAGGTTTTATTTTATCTTTCAAGTCAACAATTACACGCTGTGCAGTTTTAGCGCCTATTCCTTTTACCGACTTCAATAAATTTAGATTCTCCGACGCAATCGCCTGCTCCAATTCAGAAGGATTCAATGAAGACAATATCATGCGAGCCGTATTGGGCCCTACTCCCGAAACAGAAATCAACAATATGAATAGTTCACGTTCGTGACGGTCATAAAAGCCATAAAGCTGATAGGCATCTTCCCGAATCGCTTCGTAAACATACAGACGTGTAGCTTGCCCTTTCGAAAGGCAAGAATAAGTATTTAACGAAATATTAAGCAAATAACCTATTCCCATGCACTCCACAACCGCCGTGGCGGGAGTTAAATCGGTAACCTCTCCCGTAATATATTCTATCATATCGTTCTCTTTTTATTCATTTTGTTCAAACTGCAAAGATAGCGAAAGGAGAGTGCAGAGACAAACGGAAATGTAATTTCCGT
>UMIZ01032300.1_pt1 | contig 9655 bp, 7 predicted proteins | sample 1965931 | NCBI WGS metagenome assembly UMIZ01 (sample SAMEA4836137, study PRJEB28245) | human gut metagenome | biome: gut microbiome; material: fecal sample | place: Denmark | collected 2008
TCTCACCGCCACGGAAACCGGCGCGCATGGTCAGGGCAGTGAGTACGAGCTTCCAGAAAAAGTCCAGCGGGCGAGCCTGACCATTCTCGACAGCAAGCTCGATCAGGTTATTTCCGGCACCCATATAATCAGAGGTGCGCAAAAAGAGTGTGATCACAATAATGATGGCACTGGCTGCGACGATACGGATATATGGATTTTTTAAAAATTTCGCATAAAGTTTGCTGACACCCTGAAGTGCCATACAGAAAATAATACTGATGGCAGCACAGGCAACGGCAACAAGAACCATCTTGAGTCCTGTTTCGATGGTAAGTTCCGGGATATTGACTACATGAAAAGATTCCGGATTGATGCCAAATCCCGCCGCAAACTTTGAGGCAATAATGGATGCAATCACACATGGAACCAGTGCGGCATAATACATAATGCCAACGCTCACGACCTCCATAGAAAAGACTGCCGCTGCCATCGGTGTTCCGAAAACTGCGGAGAAAGCAGCACTCATACCGCACATGACCATGACATGACGGTCTTCTTTATCGAGGTGAAACCAGCTTCCAAGCTGATTGCCGATGCTTCCGCCGAGCTGAATTGCAGCACCTTCACGACCGGCAGATCCACCGGCAAAGTGAGTCAGGATCGTAGAAACGAAAATCAGCGGAGCAGAACGAAAAGGCACATCATCCTGAGAACGGATCGTTGATAAAACCTGATTGGTTCCGCCATCTTCCTGACCGAATTTCTGATACAGAAAAACAATGATCAGACCGGAAACAGGAAGCAAGAAGAATACCCAGAAATGCTCTGTACGATAGTTGGTTACGAATTTCAGTACTCTGGCAAAAAGGCTGCTGATGAAGCCTACGCTCAGTCCGGTCAGTACTGCCAGAACCAGCCATTTAATAAGATTGGTTATATCATATCGAATGTGATCGATATAATAGTGCAGGTTATGGATTTCTTCTGGTTTTTTTTTATCCTGTGTGTTGTTCATAGCTTCCTTTTATTCCTGTGTAATTCCGGTTACTTCGTATCCGGCATCTTTGATCGTCTGACGGATCTTGTCCTCATCAACCTTTTCCGGTGCTGTGAAAACGGTTGTGTTATTTTCGTGAGAAGATACAACGTCTTCAACGCCGAATGCTTTCTTAATAGCTTCGTTTACATGTGCTTCGCAATGTCCGCACATCATTCCCTCAACATTAACTGTAACTTTTACCATAGTTTTTTGCTCCTTTTCTTTTTTATTATAATCATTTTTTACTTCAATGGAAGTAGCTTGTTTAATTTTTTTGTCCTTTTTTGTGTCGTGGATCTTAAACAGGTTCAGACGAAGGGCATTGGTGACAACGCAGAAGCTGGAAAGACTCATTGCGGCGGCACCGAACATCGGATTCAATGTCCATCCGAAAATCGGGATCCATACACCGGCAGCCAGTGGAATGCCGATCACATTGTAGAAAAATGCCCAGAAAAGATTTTCGTGGATATTTTTCAGGGTTGCACGGCTGAGATGTACTGCAGCAGGAACATCGCTTAAACGACTCTTCATCAGAACGATATCAGCGGCATCGATCGCGATATCAGTTCCGGCACCGATCGCGATTCCGATATCTGCGCGGGTAAGTGCAGGGGCATCGTTGATTCCGTCACCGACCATGGCTACTTTGCCCTGTTCCCTGAGTGAACGGATCACACTTTCCTTGCCATCCGGGAGAACACCTGCGATGACATCATCAACACCGGCCTGTGCACCGATCGCTCTTGCGGTGCGTTCATTATCACCGGTCAGCATGACAACACGGATTCCCATATTCTGGAGTTCTTTGACCGCCTGTGGGCTGTCTTCTTTGATAACATCGGCAACAGCGATAATGCCGACCAGTTTACCATTCCGGGCAAAAAGCAGGGGCGTTTTTCCTTCTTCTGCAAGTTTTTCTGCCTTCTGGGAAAGGGTGGCAGGAACGTTTACCTGGCTGCTGATGAATTTCATGCTTCCACCGATCAGAGTTTCCTGTTCGAGCACTGCAGAGAGTCCGTTTCCGGGAAGGGCATGGAAATCAGTAACCTCCGGCGCTGTAAGATGTTGTTCTTCAGCATGTTTGAGAATCGCTTTCGCGAGCGGATGTTCACTTTTTTTCTCCAGGGCAAATGCCATGGTGAGAAGTTCCTGTTCGGAGATTCCGTCTGCAGGGAGCAGATCAGTAACTTCCGGCTGGCCGCTGGTGATCGTACCGGTCTTGTCCAGGGCAACAATCTGAACCTTGCCGGCCTCTTCGAGAGAAACGGCAGTTTTGAACAGGATACCATTCCTGGCTCCCATTCCATTGCCGACCATGATCGCTACCGGAGTAGCAAGTCCGAGGGCACATGGGCAACTGATAACGAGAACGGAGATACCGCGGGCAAGAGCATAGCCAAATTCATGTCCGGTCAGAAGCCAGATGATTGTGGTAACGATTGCAATCGTAATAACTGCCGGAACAAAAACACCGGAAACGCGGTCTGCGATTTTGGCGATCGGAGCTTTGGTAGCGGCAGCATCACTTACCATTTTGATGATCTGGGAGAGAGTGGTGTCTTCGCCGACACGGGTTGCTTCGCATTTGATAAATCCGGACTGGTTGACAGTTGCGGCGGAAACAAGATCTCCGGCTGCTTTGTCAACAGGGATACTTTCGCCGGTAAGGGCAGATTCATTGACGGCGCTGGTTCCTTCAACGATCACACCATCGACCGGGATATTTTCACCAGGACGTACGACAAAGATATCACCCTTGTGAACCTGTTCGATCGGAACGGTTACTTCCTGATCGCTTCTAAGAACAATGGCGGTTTTTGGGGCAAGTTTCATGAGGCTCTTAAGAGCATCAGTCGTTTTTCCCTTGGAACGGGCTTCGAGCATTTTTCCAACAGTGATCAGCGTCAGGATCATTGCGGCGGACTCGAAATAAAATTCCATCATGTAGTTCATAACGGCAGCAGAATCACCGTCTACCTGTGCTCTTGTCATGGCAAAAAGTGCGTAGACACTCCATATAAATGAGGCCATGGAGCCGAGTGCAACCAGTGTGTCCATATTGGGGGCACGGTGCCACAGACTCTTAAATCCGCTGATGAAGAATTTCTGGTTGATGACCATGACGATTCCGGCAAGCAGAAGCTGGACAAGTCCCATAGCAACGTGGTTATCGTTAAAAAATGCCGGGAGTGGCCAGCCCCACATCATATGTCCCATGGAGAAATACATCAGAACGAGTAAAAACCCGATGGAAGCGATCAGGCGGCGTTTGAGAACCGGCGTTTCGTGATCCTCCAGGGCTTCCTCGGCTTCAGACATGGAAATCTGTTCCTTATTTGCACCCTTGAGTGATGCGCCATAACCTGCCTGCTCTACGGCAGTGATGATGTCATGAGAGGATGCAGTTCCTTCAACTCCCATAGAATTTGTCAGAAGGCTGACCGAGCAGGATGTAACTCCCGGCACTCTGGATACGGCCTTCTCCACACGGGAACTGCAGGCAGCGCAGCTCATTCCGGTGACGTTGTATTGTTCCATTGTATTACCTCCTTATTTCATTAGCTTCTGCAGAGTTGCAACCAGCTCGTCGATGGTTTCATCTTTACCTTCGCGGATATCACGAGCCACACAGGTACGGATATGATTCGCGAGAAGTTCTTTGTTAAAAGAATTGACGGCGGCATTAACGGCGGCTGACTGAATGAGGATATCGTTGCAGTAAGCATCGTTTTCCAACATTCCTATGATTCCCCGGATCTGCCCTTCGATACGTTTGAGGCGGTTGATGAGTTTCTTGCGGTCAGCTTCTGAACGGTCGGTGTGCTTCGTACAGCAGCAGGCAGGAGCGGATGGGGTGGCATTATCATTGCTGTAACAAGATTTTTCCTGAGCAGCTGCTTGTTCCTTTATAATTTCTTCTGTCTTTGTAGAGGAACTGGCATTAAAGTTATTATGATCCATAAGCAAACTTCCTTTCGTTCGAGATTTATTATATCAGATGTGAGATGACTCCCACCTCGCAGCAAGAATGCCGATGGCATTCCTGAATCGCATACCCTACAGGGGTATATTTACTATACTTGTAATATATACCCCATGAGGGTATGTGTCAAGGGAAAATATAAAAAAAGAGGGATATCAGGGAATTATACCCCGATAACCCTCTTGCTGATAAGCAAGGATACCCCGGCGGTCAGCGCTTCCGCAATCCAGAAAGCGTTCCATACACCAACGGCTCCGAAGAAATGACTCAGGACAAATGCTGCCGGAAGGATAATGACCAGGTACCTGCAGAGAGAGACGATCAATGAGGCAGTTCCTCTGCCAAGTCCCTCCAGTGCACCACATGCTGTGACGGATACAGAAGAGATCAGGAAACCTGCACAGATGATTCGGAGTGCTGTTTTGCCTGCGGCAATTGTCTGAGGATTTGTGGTAAACATGCCGATCAGCTGTCCCGGAGTTGTCAGGCAGATGATTGTTCCGATCAACATGATCACACCACTCATGCCAAGTGTGACGAAGTAGATTTTTTTTACACGTTTATGTTCACCGGCACCATAGTTGTATCCGATGACCGGGCGCATGCCCTGTACAATCCCGCTTGCCGGAAGATACAGGAAAGTCTGCAGTTTGTAGTAAATTCCCAGAATCACCACATAACTCTGGGAATAGGCTGCCAGAAGTCCATTCAGTGCAGAAACCAGGACAGAAGGAAGTGCAAGATTCAGTGCTCCCGGGATACCGACAGAGTATAATCTTGCTGCCAGAGCCATGTCCGGATGGAGATGTCTGCGGCTGAGTTTTACCTGGATTGGCTGCATTTTGTAAATGATCAGATAGAAAACAAGATTGAATACCTGACCAAGTCCGGTTGCCAGTGCAGCGCCTTCAATACCCAGTGCCGGGAACGGACCAAGGCCAAAGATCAGCAGCGGATCAAGAATGATATTGGAAACACAGCCGACCAGAAGCCCGATCATCGTAATCTTCATTTTGCCAACACCCTGGAAGATCTTTTCGTAAGCAAGATTTATGGTGTTTATGATAGCAAAGAGAAAAACAATTGTAGAATAGCGGATCCCGAGATCAGTTACATCTGCATCGGAAGTAAACAGAGACAGAAAACCCGGCATGATAAGAATACATCCGATCATCAGAATAACTCCATGGAGTGCAGACAGCACAAGACCATGTGTTGCTGCTTTGCTGGCTATTTCTCTGTTGCCTGAACCAAGTCCGATGGCAATCTGTGAACTAATACCAATACCAAAACCAATCGCAATCGCATTGGCGAAGTTTTGGACAGGAAAAACAAGCGACAGCGCGGTCATGGCATTTTCACTGATCTGTGCGACAAAGAAACTGTCCACGATATTGTACAGAGAATTTACGAGCATCGAAATGACCATTGGCAGGGCCATGGACATGATCAACGGAAAGACCGGCTTTTCTTTCATAAATGTGTCGTTCATAGAAACTCCTTTCAAATAAAAACATCTGCAAGTGCCGGTATTTCTGAAAAATCTGTATCGGCGGAGCAGACATAAAAAAACGCCGCACAACTACCGCAATGGGTAATTGTGTGGCGAAAAATGGTCGGACCAGAAAAATCCACACTATGTTTTGGAAATTAAAATTGTTGTAAACATGAAAGAACAGAATCGTTGTTTACAGACACAGATTGTAGCATATAAATAAGAAGAACGTCAATAAGAAGATTGTACAAAAAGGAGATATCCGACCTCATTTGGATGGTCAGGTATCTCCTTCCGTCAAATCTCCAGATCATCGGATCTTCTGATTCGTCCATGGATTTCGCTGCTGGAGGGTGATCTCTTTTAAAACGTATGGGTGGAGTAATGTATTAAATATAAACGGAATCGTTCGCAGATTATTGTATACAACTCTGTACAACTGGCCTTCTTGCGGGGATTTCAACAATGTGCTACACTAAAGTATGATTTGAGATGATGAGGATGAAAATGAATTAAGAAGAAAGGAAGCAGGTGTTTCAAAGGAAGGAAACACGCGGAAAGTAGAATATTATGAAAACACTTCTTACATTACAGCTCACGATCTTTCTCCTTGTAGCTGTAGGATTTTTGATGAAAAAAATACATATCATCGGACCACAGGGGCAAAAAAACATCAATGACCTTGTTATTTATCTGATCCTGCCGTGCAACATTCTTCATGCGTTTACGCAGAGTGCAGCAGATGGAAATTTTACAAAATATCTGGAAATCCTTCTTATATCTATAGGCATCCAGGTATTCTGCGTGATTTATGGAAAAGTGATGTTCCGAAAAGAACCGGAAGGACGATATAAATGTCTGCAGTATGGAACCATCTGCTCGAATGAGGGATTTCTTGGAAATCCAATCGCAGAGGGAATTTATGGCGTAGAAGGTCTGGTGCTTGCCAGCGTTTATCTGATCCCACAGAGAATCATGATGTGGTCCTCCGGGTTGGCTGTTTTTTCCGGAAGCAGTGATAAGATGAAAACACTGAAAAAAGTCGTAACCCATCCGTGTATTCTGGCATGCGTTCTCGGAATTATTCTGATGGTTACGGGACTTCCACTGCCACTTGGAATTGACGGTGCAGTAACGGCAGTTGGAAACTGCAACACTGCTATGTCCATGATGGTCATTGGCATGATCCTGGCTGACATTGATCTCAAAGATTTCTGGGACTGGACAGTTGTAAAATATACTGTACACAGACTGGTCGTTATTCCGGCGGTCGTTTATATTGTATGTAGTTTTCTGCCATTGAATAAAACAGTTCTTGGTCTTTGTGTGCTTCTGGCAGCGATGCCGGCGGGTGCGACAACCAGTATCCTCGCAGAGAAATATCAGGTCGATTCTCCGTTTGCAACGAAGATGGTTATTTTTTCCACGCTGCTGTCATTGCCGACGATCTGTCTGTGGAGTATCTTCCTGCAGTAGGAGAAGTAGAAGAGAATTTGTAATAATGCATAGAGTTCTATATATGGATATGCTAAAATAGAACAAAAGGGAGAGGCAGGTGGAAACCTTAAGCCTGAAAAATATGCTGGATGAAATATTTGCAGGGTTACTTTCATTTACAGAAGATGCCGGAGCTGATTGTGCCAGTGCTCAATGAGATATTTGGAACAAATTATCCACTTGATGTTCCGTTGGAACAGCTACGAAATGAACACCAGACGCTGAATGGTGAAAAAATTACTGATTCATACTTCAGAATTGGAAAAAAAAGTTATCATTTCGAATGCCAGAGTACAGGTGACTCGAAAATGGTGATCCGAATGGTGGAGTATGATTTTGCAATCAGTATTGAAAACGTGAAAAAAGAAAATTAATAAAAGTGAAACAGCGATAATCATATTTGGAATATCCCAGTTCTTCATCCAGTTCCTGATCAAGGGCGCCTTCCAAAATGATAGACATCATATCCCGCATAATGGAATTAATATCTGTTCCATCTTTTACTTTTACATTGTTTTCTTTCAGGTAGTTTCCCATGAGTTCTCTAAGCGCTGCTTTTTGTGGTGAATCCTTTTTTCTTGCCATAAAATAAACCTCCAAACTGAGTAATTCTATCTTACATCAGTTTGAAGGTTTACACAAACTTTGGGATACTCCCCCTACATCAATTGTTCACCTATAAAGTGAATCTAATGTAAGCAGCAAAACATCTTCATCAGATAATGAGTTGAACCAATCTGTATATCCTGATAGAGAAAAGAAAATATATTTTGAAATTTTGTATTTATTGGATATAAGAGTTCCTCTTCTGACCAAGGTTTCATAAATACCCTTGTCAATTTTTTCGTTTTTGAACTTACATTCGCCAATAACTGCTTTTTTATCTATATCAGATAAGGCAACGATATCTATATCGGCAGATTGTGCTCGTATAGAACCGTTTTTATCTGTAATATTTTCTACACCCCACCAGGTTCCGACTGAAGTAACGAAACAACCATATGCACCGACTATTCCCTGATTCAGAGTATAGTATCGGCACATTTCTTCAAATACAGAACCCATAAATGAATGTAAGAATGGTTTGACAGCTTTTTGATAATAAAGTGCACCTTGTCCCATTTCAATTACACTGGTTGCTTTTGGGATAAATTCGTACCAGAATTTGAACATATAATCTTTTAGAACATATTGAGTTTTCTTTTTGTTTTTTTCCTCTGTGATACATTTCTTTTTTTCAATTAACCCAACACTGATTAATTTTTCTAATGAGTATAAGACAGTTGGCTCTTTCTCGTTAATTTTTCCGGAAATGGTATTAAGTGTATTTACTCCGGAGGCAATCTGTTCCACAATATTATTTACGAGTGATATATCAGAAAATTCCTGTGTCAGTAAGTTTCTGGTTTCATCATATAAATAACCATCTGTCCTGAAAAATAATCTTATAATGTTCTCGTCAATTTTTTTTTTCGGATCGATCATGGAAAGATATTTTGCAACACCGCCAGTAATGCCATAGCAGATTGCTTTATCTTCGTTTGAATAGTCAGGAACAAATTTGGCTGAATCTAAATAATTAAATGATTCTAATTTTATCTGTGAATCACGTCTTCCAAATAAAGGACTTTTTTCACTGAGCACTTTATTTTCCATAAAGCTTAATGCTGAACCACATAAAATTATTTTCAGATTTTTGTCATTCCAAATCGTATCTATATATTTCTGCAGAATAGATAAAAGAGAGTCATCTTTTTCAGCCCAGTATGGCAATTCATCTATTACAAGTACTATCTTATCATTAGCTATATTTTTATCAATAAAATCAAAAACAGCTTCTATACTGTTAAAACTGATGTTTTCAATTCCGGGCATGAATAAATCTAACACTTGTTTGGAAAATAGCTCCAGATTTCTGGTTTTTCCGATTTTTGTTGCCGTATAAAATACAGTTTTTTTATCTTTGACGAATTCGGCAATAAGAGTAGACTTTCCAATACGTCTTCGCCCATAGATAACGGTCATGCCAATGCCGTCTTTGGCATAAAATTCTTCTAACGATGCCAGCTCTTGTTCTCTTCCTACAAACATATGAATAGCCCTCCTTTTATTTAAAATAGTTTTATTAAAATTTATTTTATTAAAATTGATTTGAATAAAAATAAGATAGCACATACTATTATATATTACAAGTAGTTTTTGCAGTTTTATTATTGAAAATCCATTTGGCGAAGGGAGAATGCAGGAGAACGTGAGACATTTACAAAAGATTTGACAGATAGTGTATAATAAGACCACTTGGAATGTTTTATGTGAAGGAGCAGTAGATGGATATCTATCAGATCTTGACGGAATACAATAATCCGTGGTCAAGCCGGGAAATCTTTTGTTTCTCGTGTATTATGGTGATCGCGGTTATTATGATGATTTATTTATTACGTAAGGAAAAAATGAATAAGCTCCAGGCAGCTGCGATTTTGGCAGAACTGGTCTTCCTTGGGATTGTGTTTGGTTCTACAGTATTTACAAGGACGGGTTCGGTCCGGCAGTGTGAACTGATTCCATTCTGGTCATGGAGTGCCATACTCAGGTACCATGATATGGAATTGCTGAAGGAGAATCTGCTGAATTGTATTTTGCTTTTACCGGCGGGAGC
>UMIZ01037433.1_pt1 | contig 9619 bp, 7 predicted proteins | sample 1965931 | NCBI WGS metagenome assembly UMIZ01 (sample SAMEA4836137, study PRJEB28245) | human gut metagenome | biome: gut microbiome; material: fecal sample | place: Denmark | collected 2008
TTACAAGTTCTCTGTAAGAGACTGTAAATTAATTCACTGATTTTTTCTTAGCAGATTTCTACTAATTCAATCTTAAAGTTTAATTCTTTTCCCGCCATTTCATGGTTTGCATCAAAAGTAATCACACCATTTTCTTTTGAAACAACTTTAACCGGGAATGGCTGTCCCATTGCGTTCTGAAGGTAAACCTGCTGACCTGCTTCTAATTCTTCAGAACCTGGAAGTTCACTAATCTGAACACTGAAAACTGCATCCGGGTTTGCCATTCCATAAGCCTCTTCCGGCATCAGATGAATGTCTACGACATCGCCAACTTCCATATCTACAACCGCTTTATCAAATCCTTTAATCATCATTCCAGCTCCGCTGATAAATTCAAGCGGTTCACCACGGTCATAAGAAGAATCAAATTTTGTTCCATCATTAAAAGTACCTGTGTAATGTACTCTTACTGTTTTTCCTGCATTTTTTCCCTCTAAAATAATCTGTGGAGTTCCACATCCATGGCATCCGCCACCGCAATCTCCACCACAGCTATGACCTTCTTCATGGTCTCCACAGCTGTGACCTTCTTCGTGATGATGATCACAAGTTACACCGGCATCTTCCAGAGTTCCATCTAAATAATCCTGAACTGCTTTATCTGTGTCACCTGCTGCACCTGCACACACTTCAATTCCTGCTTCTGCAAGAGCAGTCTGCGCTCCACCGCCAAGACCTCCGCAAATTAAAACATTCACACCCTGGTCAGCTAATACACCCGCTAAGGCACCATGACCACTTCCGTTAGAACTGATTACTTCACTGGAAATGATTTTGTTGTCTTCTACTTCGTATACTTTAAAATTTTCTGTCTTTCCAAAATGCTGAAATACTTCTCCGTTATCATAAGTTACTGCGATTTTCATTGTTTGTATTCCTTTCGTTCTCATATAATTCTGATATTTTTTCTATAGTTTATATGATAACATAGATTGTAAGGAAAAGCTATTTGTTATTTACATTTCAATATGTTCCAATATGTTTCTATTATTTCAGAAGAACCGCCATTACGGTTCGGCATACCACAGAATTTACATTCCAATATGTTTCTATTATTTTCTATAGCCGCGGCTGGACACACCGGCTGAGATTCACATTTACATTCCAATATGTTTCTATTATTTCAGAAAGAAAAAAAATGGCTAAATGCTAGTATTTACAATTTACATTCCAATATGTTTCTATTATTTCCCGAAAGGGAAAATGCTTTCAGAATGGGATAGAAAATTTACATTCCAATATGTTTCTATTATTTCCATATACACTGTCTACCTTGCCATCTTTTCCGTTCATTTACATTCCAATATGTTTCTATTATTTCTGTATAGCACTATTTTTACCTTTGCACTTTTCTGATTTACATTCCAATATGTTTCTATTATTTCCTGGATGCGGAATATCGAACAAGGCACAAAAGGAGCAATTTACATTCCAATATGTTTCTATTATTTCCCGGTTTGCCGGACACTTTTTTCATCTGTTACTTAACATTTACATTCCAATATGTTTCTATTATTTCGAACTTTCTGACGAGGCAGGGAGTGAATCATATCACATTTACATTCCAATATGTTTCTATTATTTCCACTGAAAAATCCGGTTCAAGTAAGAGAGGATTTGATTTACATTCCAATATGTTTCTATTATTTCTCACTTAACAATATATTAATCATTTCAAGTATCTCCTATTTACATTCCAATATGTTTCTATTATTTCACTTTTAGACGAATTTTCTGATGAAAGAGTTGCTATATTTACATTCCAATATGTTTCTATTATTTCTATTTTTCTTCTTTAATCATATATTTTTGTTTTTAAATTTACATTCCAATATGTTTCTATTATTTCCAAGATATATTTCAATATGGTATGGATACTAATGTATTTACATTCCAATATGTTTCTATTATTTCGGAGATACTTGAAATGATTAATATATTGTTAAGTGAATTTACATTCCAATATGTTTCTATTATTTCTGATTGCAGCAGAACTCATTATTGCTCCGGTAAAGGTATTTACATTCCAATATGTTTCTATTATTTCCAGAACCCGCAGTGGTCAAGACAGTCGCAATATCTTATTTACATTCCAATATGTTTCTATTATTTCGGTTTTGTATACCGTTTCTACGATCTTCGTGTAGTATTTACATTCCAATATGTTTCTATTATTTCTGTACGAACTGCCTTAACAACCTGATCTTGATTGATATTTACATTCCAATATGTTTCTATTATTTCTACGGCAAATATCGGCGGGAAGCTGGTAATAGATACTATTTACATTCCAATATGTTTCTATTATTTCCCAGATTTTATTAAAGTATATTATGAGACAATGAATTTACATTCCAATATGTTTCTATTATTTCCATGCTTGCCTCGAATGTCTGCGAGTCCGTTGTTGACATTTACATTCCAATATGTTTCTATTATTTCCCGTCCAATGTAGCCCTTTATAATTCCACTACTATTCTACCATCTTTTGTCGACCCTGTCATTATCTTCTGTTTTTTCAATAAAATCTTCTCTTTCTTTCCTAAACTCTGCATTTTTCCTACAAAGCGTCAATTGTCGACTCCCCGCCTTTTTTACCTTATCACAGGTCGACAATTTTCTTTCTATATGAATTCTCCATCTGTTTCCAATTCTTCTTGCATAATAAGCCCCATACCTTTTCCTGTTTCAAACTCAAACTCATATTTGTATGTTGCCCTATGGATATCCATAACTTTTCGTTTTCTTCCATTACCAACTGTTTTTTTTTCAACTTTTTCAGGGAATTTTTGATAAATTGGCAAACTTAGTGTTAAATCTTGAAGTTTTGATTTTATTAAACTTCTCGTTTCTCTTCCAATGTTTGGTTTACTCAAAAATTCTATTCCTGCATCAAACACTTCTTTTTTTTCTTGATAAATTCGTTCAGGAACAATTGTAATACTGTTAATATTTCTTACTTCTACTTCTTTTGCCAGATATTCTGTAGGATGAATATTCTTAAAGAGTTTTAAATATTCTTTTATTTCTTGAAAATATTGTGTTCCTTCAATTTCTTCAATGTTATACACTTTATTCATATAATCTGTTTTCATCTTTTCAGTAAATGGCTTACCCTTATGGGCTTCCAAATGTTTTTTCAGACATTCTAGTGCCCGCTCATATAAATCATTTTCGTATACACTGCTTTTTCCAACCCCATTTTTATTAGCGTATACATGAATATTTGCTTCTTCTGGACAATATCTTCCTTTTCGATTGCATCTTCCCATTCTCTGTAAGAGACTATCTGCTGTAGACATTTCTGTATATAAAACATCAAAATCTATATCCAGACTTGCTTCTACTATTTGCGTTGTAATCCAGACACCTGTTTTATCTGATTCTGAAAACTCCATAATATTTTTTTCCAGCAACGCTCTGTCTCGTCTTAAATATCTTGAATGAAGAAGCCATACATTTTCACCTTTTAACATCTTATAAAGTTGTTGTGCTTTTAAAACAGTATTACAAATGACTAATACTTTTTTATGTTTTCCCTGTTCTAAGATTTCATTACACACACTCTTATCAATATCAGAATCATGAATTTTTACTCTATGTCTGGAGTTAATTTCTTTTTCCTCTATATCTGTAAAATCTTCAAAAGAGTATTTTAGCCCACATTCTTTCATGAAATGCTGAAGAACTGGTGAAAATGTAGCTGTGATAATGGCAAATTTTCCACCCATTTTTTGAATTATTGATAATCCATAAACAATCGTTGCAATAACTCGTGGTTCATACGCCTGTATTTCATCTATAATTAGCTTTGAATATTTTAATGTTGCCGCAAATATTTCCGTTCCAAGTGCCCGATAAACAAATTTAAATAACTGGTCTACCGTGCAGACAGTCAACGGCTGTGACAGCATCTTCGCACGGTCATATTTTTCGCAAATTCCGGCTTCTTCCTGTTTGTATTCTTTCAAATATTTTGCCATGCTGTCTGAATGAAGCAATGCTACATCTTCATAAGAGTATTTTTCTTTTACTCGATTATAAATCGCATTCGATGAAACCTTTAACGGAAGAGTATAAAATCCTTTTTCTCCGTTCAGCCAAAGTAAAGCTGCCTCTGTTTTTCCGGAACCGGTAGGGGCTACCACAACCAAACTCTCATCTTTATGTTCCGTCATGAATTGCTGTGCTGGTTTCAATTCATATTTCTCTAAACATTTTTCTATACTTTTCTTTAATTTCTTTTCATGTAAATCTACCGCAGTTTCTGCTTCTTCATAACCTGCACTTACCGTATAATCAAATTTATTCAGCATACCTTTTATAAGCAGATATTTATTCCAGATTTCTGACCAATTTTCGTACTGGTATTCCACTATTTTACTGCTGTAAAGGTTGTTCCGAAATAAGAGTTTATAGATATTGCTACAGTACAATTTGCTAATATCTTTATTTAAATATTCGCTTACCTGCTGCATATAATATTTTCTTCCATATTCTCTGATTTTCTCTCCATCGTAATCATCTTCCCTGTCGTGATGATAATAAATGGCTGTAATAAATGGACTAAAATCTTCTTCTGAAAACTCTTCTGATAATTTTAAAAACTCACTTTTTGAAATGGTAACTGCACTTAAAAATCCATGCGGAATCTGCTCTAGCTTTCTGCTGTCTAACTTTGTTTCTTCATCCACTTCCAGATTGGACATCAGTGCTTGAAATAGAAGATTCGCTTTTCCCCAATCGTGCCTTTTACAGGCTTCTAAAATCAACAGTTTTTCTTTGTCTGAAAAATATGCTCCATACTGCTTAAAAAATGTTTCCGCACATCTGACAATTTCTTCTTCATGTTCTTTTAAAGTTTTTTGTTTTTCTTCTAAATCTTTACCTAAATCGTCTATTGTATGATTTATAATATTTATCTCTGTCTCATCAAGTTCATCTTGAAGTTTTTCCTTAATCTTCTCTAAATCTTCTTTTAACTTGTCTTTTTCTCCTTGAGATAACTGCCTTTTTTTTGATTTCGCATAATATTCCATAGTTCCACTCTTTTCTGGAACAGCACTATTTTCAATAGTACTGTTCCTTAAATGATTAATATAAAACTATTGCTGCATCTTTTTCATTTTCTAAATCTTTATTTTTTTTATTTCCATCTTTTTCAATTTCTGCTTCTCTAATTTCTGCATAATTGTCCGTATATGCACCTGTTTCTAACGTAGTCCCTTTTGGACAATAATATGCTTTCACTCTTCCCCCTTCTTTTTTCCAGCGTCGAAGTCCCTGTTTTGTAATTTCATATTCACGGGTCAAGCTATATACGGTCATTTGTTTATTTGGAAGTTCAATTTTATCCTCATTGTTTTTCCATTCCCGTTCTACCGGTATATACATGTCCCGTTTTAAATCCACTTCGTCCTCTCGATGAATTTCTACAATATCAACTCGTTCAATATCCAGTAAATCTTCATAACGACCCAATGACAAATATTGAGGTGGATTTTTTAATGCATGATAGACTGTCATAAAATCTTCTTCATTTGGAACAATATGAATCACCAAATGATTCTCACAAATGAGTTCCACATTTGCGATTCCCTTAAACGCTCCATATTTTGTTCCATTATCTTCAATGCAGATATTATGTCTGCCTTCCTCAAATTTTGCTCCTGCTGAAAAAGCATATCTCGTATAAAGTTCCGAAATCATTCCGCTGTTTGTTCCTTGAATACAAAGTTTCATCGGATGAAATTCTGTATAACCGCATGCAGCATGAATCATTCCAAGAACAGTCGAATATGGAGGTAATGGAAATGTCTCTTTTATGATAAAACTACTTGGTTTTCTATAATTCACAAGATTTTGAAAACACTGTAATCTAATTGCTCTCTCCATAGTAACTATCCACTTCTTTCTTTAAATGTTTGAATACAGTTCCCACAGATTCCGCTTTTAACTCTGCTTTGATTTCAGTTTCATTACCGAAAATTCCAGATGTAATTCCAACAACTGTGTTTTCTTCTATCTCATTGTCTTCAATCAGTTCTAATAATGTTTCCACATTAATTTTATTACCCTCTAATTTAATTCTGTTCTCAAAGAATGGATTCTTTCTTTGATATCTTCCGCCAATAATAAATAATGGGCTTAAGTTTTCTCTTCTGCCTTTAATATCTCTATATAAATAATGCAGAGAATCTAACAATACTTTTATTCGTTCTGCTTTTTCCTGACTTGGAATATCAATCTCCCCGTCTACTCCCACTCTGTCCAAATCAATTGACACAGTATACGCATAATAGGAACGATGAATTTCACTCTGTGCAATTCCATTTTCCAGATTTTGTCTTACAGCCAGTCCCGCATTTGTAAGAAATTCCAAATTTCCCTGAAACGGTTCTAACGCAATTGCATTACTCAATCTTACAACCGCACTTCTGGTCGTTGCTCCACCTTTGTTATCAGCATCTTTCCCCTTTTCTTTTCCTTCACTCTTTGATGTTGTTTTCATATAACCAAACAAGTCAATTTCCGGATAATCTTCAATCGTAGCCGACGGCGCAAATTGGACTACCCCACTCTTGCCATCGACCGGTGTATTATCCCACTCTGCCTGCTGTACAATGTTGTAACGCAATGCCTGTCTGGAAATATAAGAATATTGCCAATCATTCCCTCTTGTCATTTTCTTTAAAGAAGAAACGTTTCCAATTCCTTCTCCATAGTTTGCACTTTCTGCTAAAAAAACCATTGTAATTGTAAATCCATCTCTCTTCATTTAGTTTTCCTCCTTTTTGCCCTCATAACAGCCATCTAATCCAATTATAAATGCATATCCATAATCTCTGAATTTTCCCTTATCCTCCAACACTTCTACCATACCTGTCGGTATTAAAAGTTCTGGTCCGTTCTCATTCTTTCTTGAACCATAAGAGTTATATAATCTTAATACAATATCCAAAAACCTCCACACATTATTTACATACAAAGCATTTAATAATTGATATACTGTTCCTCTTAAGCAATCTCCAGAACTTGTTCCCTTAGCCTGCATAATTACTTTTCTTAAATCTGCTCCGCTTTTTTTCATAATTCCACAGTTCATAATAATCTCCTTTCTTTTTTCATCTTTATCTACCATTCCATACCACAACTGGATTTCGTAAATACAATTAACATAAAAACTGAAAGACTCATTTTCAATACTTTCTCTTAATAATCGATTTAATAGCTGATACTGATTACGCTGTTGAAACAAATTTGCTATCACCGCTTCATGTACATTCAAAAATTCATTTTTAACTTTTGCATTTGGAGATTTTGCAAGCCATTGTAATGCTGTCGCTACACTTGGTCTACTTATTATTTTTAGCATACGTTTATTTACAATACTTAGAAAATACTTATCTTCCGCCTTTATTCCACGTAAAATTACTTGTATATTAGAAAATCCCTGCAGTTTTTCTTTCAATAAAATATTAATGGACTCTGCAAACCACGCAGAATATCTTTCATTTTCCTTTTTTTCACCATCCATACTGGATTTTCTTGATTTTGAATTTGCATCTATCAAGGCATTAATATTGTTATTTATATTTACAAACACAAATTTATTTGCAAACAAGCGGAATCCTAATGGACTCAATGCATAAACAAAAGCACAGGCAGGACAAAGAAACGCATCCGCTTTACAATTCCAAAAAGCAGAACGTTTTCTCGTAAAATCATCTCCTATTTCATTCATAAATGCGATAGAAACCTTTTCTTTTGTATTCATTGGCTCACCACAGTCTATGCATAAATCTTTTGCTTTTTTATGGTCCGCTTTCAAATAACTCCGAAATGGTTCTGAAAAATCTTTTTCAAATAGTTCCCACATATCTTTTTTTGCATTTGCCCGCAGTAAAAAACATTTTCCATCCCAAAAGCGATTAATGTAAGTATACACCACACTTTTCATAATAAAAGTTTCCTCGCATTTTGGCTGTTTCAAAAATTCCTGTAATTCACTCAAACGCTTCTGAAGTTCTTCTACTGGCAGTTTATCACTCAACTTTTCTTTCTTTAATTTTAAATAAACATCTGGTGCTTTAATCTTATCTTTGATGTTTTCAAACCCAGCCTGATAACTATTCGAAAGCAGTTTATCATTGATAAATTTTAAATCTTCTTTCTCTGCTTTTTCTGGACTCCATTCTCCCTCAGTAATTTTGTCCAAGCATCGTCCTATTCTGTCCATTACTCCCTGATACACCGTAGATGTTCTAAAACATTTAACAAACGCCTTAAAAGCCATATCCGTCCAGTTTGCATTTTCTACATTTTCTGCAAATTCTCGGTCAAGCCATAAGCCCTGTGCATCTTCTGTGATTCCATAATCCACATCTCTTCGAGCACCTGCTGTTTCCAACAGGTACTCCATCCCTACAATTCCAGCATTCTTCAAAAAATCGCCCATTGTAATTACATAGCGTTCCACCAAACCATCCCCTTTCTGAATTAAGAAAATTTAGAATAAAACAGAAAATTTTCCATGTGCCTCACTTCGTCTGCTTCCCAGTCCTGCTGCATATAATAAATTTAACAGTTCCGGATTTCCAGTTAACTTATAAATTCCTATGCTTTGATCCGTATAACGTGACATTACTTTTGAAACCACCTTCTTCCCTTTTAACGGAGTAATAGAAAAATTGCTGATATCCATATTAATATTCAGCTTTTCTAAAAACACTCTTAAATTTTCCTTCACCATAGAAGGAAACTCTGCATCTTCACAAGTATAATAAATATCTGTGTTATCCTCTGAATTGTGTTTTCTCACAATCAAAGAACTCTGCATTTTTATAATAATTTCAGTATCTTTAATTTCCTGAAGATTTTGCGCTTTTATTGCTACTAATTTCATAGAATTTTTATTCATCGGATGTGATTTATTCTTCATCAAACTAAATGCATTATAAAACTTTAACAGCTCCGCCATATTCGCATCCGAAAACGATATAAAAAATTTATTTCCCCGTATTCGGATTGTTTCAGTTCCAAATCTGGCTTCTGGTAAAAAAAACGACCAACTGTAGGTTTTGATTACAGATTTCTTTTTCGTATAAAGCTCCTCAAACCACTCGGATGAATAATTTTTGACAGAAGCTTTGAAAAAACTCAAACCTGTACGGTCCATCTCCAATGGAAGTTCTGGATTTTCAACTTCAAACTCTAGGTTTAATTCGGTCATAGTTGTTTTCCTCTTTTCTTTTTTCCGAAAGGACTATTATTTTTTCTTCATAATAGCACTAGTTTTGTAGAAAGTCAATATTTTACATCAGATTAATATAATCTTAATGGATTGATAAAATACCATAAATTAAAGACTTTCTTTTTTTCTCTTTTTCGCTTACAATATAAGTGTTACATTTTGGAATGTAAATTTAAGATTATATTAATCTATCCTTTAAAATAGTTCCATATTGGAATGTACAAAGAAAAGATTGCATTTCGTAAACTGAATGCAATCTTTTCTTTCTGCAATAAATTAAGCTTTTTACACCATATCAAAATCCGTGTGCCTCTTTTTTGGGAG
>UMIZ01029834.1_pt1 | contig 9412 bp, 7 predicted proteins | sample 1965931 | NCBI WGS metagenome assembly UMIZ01 (sample SAMEA4836137, study PRJEB28245) | human gut metagenome | biome: gut microbiome; material: fecal sample | place: Denmark | collected 2008
AAAATACCTTTGCCTTATTTTATAGGCAAAGGTACTATAAATAATTGAGATAACACAACTTTCAGGTTGTTGTTTGATAGCCAAAACTTAAGAATCACCTATTGTACAACAGAACTATAATGTTTTATTGCTTTACGTATAACATCTTTTTATTAGGGCATCGCCTATCTAGTTCAAATCCGTAATTTCCTTTTGATACGGATTGAAATTTTTCATCTCCATCCTTAATAGTTAATATTTTTAATTTCTTCCACCTACCATCTTCCTCGTTGAAGAAATTTATTTATGCTGATGTTCAACATATTGACTTATCGGAAATGAATTTTAGCAAAACAAACTATACAATCTGAAACGTCCTGAGGCAATAGGAGGAATGGACGGACAAACAAATTATTTGTTTCCACACAGATTAAAAGGGTAAAACAACTTTTTATTCTAAGTTACTCTAAAAAAGGAAGTTTACAATTTATTTGAGAAATGCTCCAATTTATATACTGCTTATTATTGATATGCCAAATTGTCATACTATGACAGGTGGTATATAATTTGTTTTGTTATAATTGTATTAAAACTAATAATATGGAGACAGATATAAATCAGTATTTATCCGAGTCGATTGAGACTCATAAAATGAAACATATTCAAAAGGAAGTTGATGCCTTTCAAGCAAAAGCGGATGAAGTAAAAAGCAAATTGGAGACTCATTATGGGTGTAATTTGTATTATGTCTTTCGCTCCGGATCATTTGCCAAAAATACCGCTATAAATATTAAATTTGATATTGATCTGGTAGCTCCTTTTAAATACGAAAGTTTTGACACTCTCGAAGCTATGTATAATGATGTATATGACTTTTTGGTTAATGAATATAAAGATGGAACTTATATCAGAAAGCAGAAAGTTTCTATTGGTCTCACATTCCCTATTGACAAAAATGGAGTTATTGTCAAGTTGGATGTTGTCCCGGGACGAGAGCTCAATAAAGATGATTATCCTAATACAAAAAATCTGAATTTGTATTTCAACGAGGACCATTGGGGATATAAAAAGGGCTCTCGACAAAAAACAAATATCCATGCCCAAATTGATCATATTTCCGGCAAGTCGGAAGAACGTAAAGTGATACGATTGCTTAAGATTTGGAAAAACACCAATCATCAGGACTATAAGTCTTTTATGTTGGAATTGTTTACAATTAAAGCAATGGCATCATACTCGGGTGACAATAATTTATGGGATAAGCTTAAATATGTAATGACATATATTGCTGATAATGTTACGGATGAAAGTTTTCGTCTAATTGACCCGGGCAATTCTAATAACAATGTGCTTTCTTCTATTGACATGAATAAACGCAGTATGTTGTCAACAACAATGCGAACTATCATCAATGCGATTGATAATGATTCAAATAGCGTTGCCATTTATTTCCCGATTAATGCAAAATATCAAAAACAGGAAAACAGATACGGATACAAATCAGGATCATCTGGGCCTTCATATCCGCCAACAAGTCAAAGATTCGGAGAGTAAATGAGGATTGAAGATATAAACAATGTATTGGAGGGACTTTCCTTTATACACATAGAAACCCCATTCAAGGTTGACGACGGTAGTACAATAATAGGTGCTGTGGGTATACTTGTAGAAGGTATGCCGTCAGCACTTGTGTTTCAAACATCCATATCAAGTTACTATCCATATAAGGTACAAGGTATTGAACCTATTCAGTTCCGTAACAACTCACTAATGGAATACCCTCATATTATGGCTGGCGGTTCACTTTGTCTTCATACATCATATTGGGTAGACCCGATTCAAAGGTTGAAGTCTGATTTTTTACAGTTGAGAGATTGGGTAGTAAAATACTATGTAAATAAAGAAACGGATGTTCATTATGAACACATTGTTGTAGAGCCGTCAACTGTAGATGATTGTTACTTTGCCATACAATTTACTCAATTCGAGAAAAAGGTGGAAGCAGATAAATATGGATATGCATTCCTTGCTCCAATAATGGACGGCGATTACAATGGAAAAGTAGTTAAGAATTTTGTTGTACAATCAATTGGAGACGCAAATGGGAATAATAGAATTAAGTGTTTATGGAGTTCTAAATATGATGAATTAAAGTACATTCTTTGCCCATATGTGGTTTTAAGTAAGATTCCTTGTAAATACAACAAATTTGCTTTGGATGATTTCAAAGATCTTAATGATTATTTTACCTCTGAGCAATTGAAATTTTTGCACTCATACGAGAATAGATTTAACAAGAAACTTGGTGGATATCCAGTTCCGATATTGCTCGGGTATAAAATACCAAGTGGGGAGTTGCATTGGATAGCATCGCTCTCCAAGGTAGGCAATTTCCCAACGGAAGGCATACCGGAAACCAAGAATGGAATAAAGACCGGAAGATGGTTAACCAAATTTTATCAAGATAGAATCCAATGGGCAATGACATATGATGCTTCATACAATTTATTTTTCGGAAGAGGAGCATTCTGTGAGACATTTACCAAAAAGAAAATATTGGTAATAGGAGTGGGAGCTATTGGAAGTATGTTTGCTAAAACATTGGTAAAATGTGGTTGTACCAATATTTCTTTGCTCGATTACGACTTAAAGAAGCCTGAGAACATTTGCCGTTCCGAATATACTTTTTTAACAGGAGTTACAGATAAAGTAACGGAACTTTCAGCAGAATTATCTGCGATAAGCCCTTATGTAGAAATTAAGTGCCTACCTAATCAGTATGATTTTGCTATAAAATCATCTAAATTCAATAAACAATATAAAGAATATACGATAAATGAATTAGATAGTTATGACCTTATTTTCGATTGTTCCACGGATGATGACTTGATGCACATATTGGAAAAATTGAACCTGAAGCCCGAAATTATAAATATCTCAATTACCAATCATGCCTCGGAGCTAGTTTGTGCATTTTCTCCCAATATTGAGCATTTTGTTAACATTGTATTCAATAATATGCTGCATAATGATGACTTAGATATGTATGAGCCTACGGGATGCTGGAGCCCGACATTCAAAGCGTCATATAATGACATTGCACTGATGATACAATACGCAATACGACATATCTATAACATGCTGAATGGAACGGAAATGAAGCAAAATTTTATTCTTAGGGATACTGACAATGGTTTAAAAATATTAAAATATTGATTTACAAAGACAATATACATAATCTCAGTCTTGAAATAGACAATAAGATAGTGCAAGAAATCCAAAAACAGGCGTTTGAAGCTCTTCCGAATGAGACTGGAGGATTCCTCGTTGGTAAATATTCGGCTGACAACAACACCGCAATTGTTTCTCTTGTTCTAACTCCTGTTAAAATCATATCAGGACCGACTTGTTTTCAGAGAGAAACAGAAGGAATGGAAAGTGTTTGGGATGAACTATATAAGGAAGGTTTAGTCTATTTAGGCGAATGGCATTCCCATCCCAATGGAAGTTCAATGTATAGTGTAACAGACAAAAAAGCTCTTACTAATATAGCTCGGAGTGAGACGGTCCTTATCAATAATCCAATTATGATGATTGTGAGCTTATCAAAAAAGAAGATTAACCAGATGAGCGCTTATTATTATAACAATGGTAAAATCATAGAATATGAAAGAGAATAAAATTGATATTAAAGAGTTATTTACCAGCCTACAATCCCAGATGCAGGGGATATTGGCTACCAATTCGAAGTTCATAACACACCCCGGCAGTGAAGGTGATTCCCTTGAAAATGCATGGATAGATTTGCTGAGAAATTACCTACCAAATCGGTACAGTGTTGATAAAGCAATGGTTATTGATCATAAAGGTAATGTGAGCCAGCAGATTGATATTGTCATATATGATAATTGGTATACTCCCTTTATTTTCAATCAGAATGGATTTAAGTATATACCTGCCGAGGGTGTATATGCTGTATTTGAGGTGAAGCCTGATATTGGAGGAACATCCGCCGGTAAGCACAATATTGTATATGCTGGAGAAAAAGTCGCAAGTGTTAGACGACTTATGAGAACTAGTACTCATATGATTAATTCAGGTCAAAAGTATGCCCCTCGACCGTTAACTAAAATTATCGGAGGTATTCTCGGCACCAATTGTTCACAAAAAGAAGATACCGTCGAAAAGCATATTAAAGAACTTTCTGGATTTTATACATTAGAAATGGGGTGTACCATTGAAAACGGTAGTTTCTTTGTTGACTATAACAACAAAGAGGGAGAAACTGAAATTAAGACTGCGAATTTCGAGGATTTTCAAAAATACTACAATAACAGAGAATTTAATTCTATCAAATTCAGCAATCCAAATCATTCCCTGATTATGTTTCTGATGCAGCTTACAAGTTATTTGCAACAATCAATAGGTACAGTGCCAGCAATCGATATGCAGAAATATTTGGACAACATTAACGAAACTATCGATGATGAAATTTAATCAGAGAAGTTCTCAGTTTATCAGCATTAGAATTTCAAGGTAGTGTAAACTGAACTGTGTCAAGTCTTGTTTACACTACCAAAATCCCAACAGCTATGGAAATGACCTATGTCCACCCAAGGACACCAGGCATTAAGCATTGCTCTTTATGGAGATAGCAGGCCTCTGAAACGGCCTGTTATTTTTATTCTGGGTATCAATGCGCTCGTTCGTTTTCTTTACTAGGGCACTGAAGTAATTTTTGCCACAAAATTGAATATTTTTTGTGGCATTATACATCATTGTGGTATTCATTCAATCTTCATCATCCTCGTATGAACAAGTCCAATCTTTCGCCTGAAACTCTTTCCCAAAGGCCTCCAAATCCGCACTAAGTCTCTCTTGCAGACCCTCTTCTCCGTCATCACCACTCATCATCCGATCTACGCGAGTTGCATATATTTCTGCTATACGCATTTGCCGATAGGCTTCCTTCATAACATTTATCGTCTCGTCAGACAGATTCAAGACATCAGCGTCATACGGATAGCGGTCATAATAACAATGGTGAATTGAGTATAATACCGGAATCTGTTCTCCGTCAGAAGTGTCAGACATATATCGCGTTGTTGATTGGAATATCACCCCATCACCAAAGAATTGTCGGTCTACATATTTTTGTTCTGCCTTAACGATAGTTGTATCTCTTAGAAGAAAAGATTCCGCATCTTTATAACTGGCAAAACTCATGTAGTCCTTATAGCTATGGTATGAGCCAAAGCTATCTTTCTCGTAAATAGTCCAATAGTTTTCATAAACCTTTTCTGGCTTTGGCTGTAAGGCTCTTGCTATATCACGCTCAATAGTATCCGCTATCTCGCGCATTGCATATGTGCTCCTATCAAAATATCCGCCACTCATAGTTCTTTAATTTAATCAATTCATTTCATCAACTCAACAACATCTTCCGGCAACATCGCATTCCCTGCATCATCTTTCGGAGCATTCTTAAGGAGCAACATCGGAACAATGGTATAGTTCTTGGCAAACGGCAATAAATTAGCCTTGCGAAGAAGTTCAGTTGTTAACTGTTTACCATTCTCTTGATTTGTCCATTTACATTCTCCAACCAGCAGATATTTTTTATCAAGAGATTCAGCCATTACATCAAATTCCACTTGTTCAGGCTTCTTATCCTCATTGAGAACAGAACCCCACCAGCGTTTTGCCTTACCGTAAACAATTCCATTGACCATATTTCCCGTTACAGCATCCCTGCATAGTTTTTCCCAATGCATACTCACATACTCCGAGAAATGGGCTGCCAATGCCTGTTCTAATGGTAAACGACGACCAAGCTCGATGAACGAACGGTTAGGCACGACAAACTGATAGTAGAATGCCATAAAAGGGTCTGCAATCTTATATAGGCTCTTTTTTGCATTCTTTTCGTCAATTCCGAACGGAACATCTTTCTCTAAAAATCCGAGGTCAATAAGTTTCTTCAATGGACGTGACAGATTAGTTGCAGGCTCATTACATCTGGCAGCAATCTCAGAAAGACGATTTGCACCGGATCCGATATAGGACATGATTGTAGAAGTCTTGACAATGTCCTTCACATCATCTTGAAACAGTTTTATCGGCTCCTCGTAAAGAGTGCCATTTACAGAAAGGATATTGTGCCACAACGCATCGGAAAGTGAACTTCTGTTTTCTCGCAGTTCCCAGTAACGAGGCACACCGCCCCATACAGCATACTCTTCAACGGCACCCACAGCGTCAAGGTTCAAAGCCTCCTGAATATACGGCAAGCGTATAGGCATAAGTCTCATAATCTCATCAGCACGGCCATAGAGAGGTGCCGTAGAATCAAGAAACAGCCCATACATCATATTTTGCGATGAACCACAAAGTACAAGATTATACTTCAACTGCTTTTCATCAACAAATTTCTGCAACACTGACGGCAGTTCCGGGGATTGTTCCACCAGATACGGAAATTCATCCAGGCATAGCGTGAAACGCTTGTCTGTGCGATAATTGACCGCACGAAACAGAGACTCCCAATCCGGATAAGTCAACTTGTCAAAATCAGGAAATACTTGTGCTACTACCTTTGCAAGTAAAGTCCTTTGGTGCTGTCCTTCCGAACGGTCAGCAAGGAAATATACATCACTGTCCGACAACACCCTTTTGATAAGTGTTGACTTACCCAATCGCCTGCGACCGTACACTACGACCAACGAGGACTTCTCTCTTGAAAGAGCATCCCTCAGTCGTGCTGTTTCTTCTATTCTATCAACGAAGTTCATATTCAACATTAATTATGTATTGCAAACATAATGATTATGCAGCATAATACAAAATTTCAAGCCAAGTGTTTTTCTATATGGCAAAAGAATTTAATGTAAGGTGATGTGAGGCATGAACTCGTCAGCAATACGCTAAAGCCTCAATATATCATATAGTAACTAAAAACGTTCCTGTTTGCATATTATATGATATGTTGGGGCTTTAAAATTCAGTTATTCGAAAATTTCCAATAACTGAATTTTTGCTTGCCAAAAGAAAAAGAAATGTCTCCACTCTCAACTTGACTTTAATGACCGTTATTATATACACGGACAATAAAGTCAAATCAAATAGAGGGAGAGAAGAAAATTAGCTTACTTACTGGTATTATTTTCTTTTCGCCAGCAATGAAATTCTATACATAATCTTCCGTAAACCTCATAGCACAGCTGGCAAAATTGCACCAAAAACCACCTTTTTTATCAAAGTCTTTTCATTTGTTTTCCTGTACCGGAAAAACGCAGTATCTTTGCAAAAGTTCAGCGAAGAATAAAGAGCAAAATCAGACTTTCCTACCGTTTAAGTTTCAAATTATTGGTAGTCAATCAGTCTAATATGCTGCATCGGGAAATAAGTGGTGATTACCAACGATTAGCATATATCATCAATGATTATTAAGGCGTTCATTTTGAGCGCCTTTCTTTTTAGCCTTATAAGCGATGGTTATCGTTTATAGGGCTTTTTCAGCTCATTTTTGTACCGCATTTGTTGCTCGCTTGCTGAAGCTCGAAAATCGAGTGGAAAGGTAGTAGAGAAACTTTACGCCATTTTACACGGTTTTACGGGAATTTACACAAATAACGGAGAAATAAAGATGAATTAAAATGAGTAGCAACTTGAAAATTAAGCGAATTTGCGCTTGGTGCGGTAAAGAGTTTATCGCCCAGAAAACAACAACTGCGTGTTGTTCCAAACAATGCGCCAACGCACTCTATAAAAAGAGAAAGCGTGATGAAGCCATCAAAGCAAACAATCAAATCGTAAAGAAAAAGATTGATGAAAAGCCTATTGAAAGAATCAAAGACAAGCCTTTTCTTACAATCACCGAAACGGCAATCTATCTCGGAGTAACCCGACCAACCGTTTACGGTTACATTAAACGAGGGGAACTAAATGGCATTCGTTTGGGCTTCAAATTCCTTTTGAAGAAAGAGGATATTGATGTGCTATTCAATAATCCAACAGAGTTCCATACACCAACAAAAGAAAAAGCCCCTATCACCGACTTCTACACCACCGCTGAAGTCAAAGAGAAATATCATGTAAACGAATCTTGGATATTCTTAGTAGCCAAGAGGAACAATATTCCTCGGACTTTCAATCGTGGCAAGACCTACTGGAGCAAGAAACATATAGACGCTTACTTTGCCAAGAAAGCCCCGAATCCAGACATTACCGAATGGTATAGCACACAGGATATGCAGGAGAAATTCGGTATGACCCTATCCGCCATCTACTGTTTTGTTTCCAAGAATGCCATTCCGAAGAAAAAAGAAGGCATTATGGTGTACTATTCCAAGAAACATGTGGATATAGCCAAGGGCATTGCCGCACCCGAAGAACCGCAATATTATACGGTAGTCGAAGCGATGGAGAAGTTCAACCTCACCCGTGACCAGCTCTATCACTATGCCAAATACCATAATATCCCCAAGGTCAAGAAAGGCAAATACACGCTTATCTCCAAGCCCGAATTGGATAAACTACTTGCAGCCCCGAAGATTGAATAAGTTATTTATCGGTGAATGTACCCACCATTGAATCACCGTATTCCTTTGCACCAAACAAATGTAAAACTCTAAATATTAAACAGTATGACACACACGTGTACAAAAGTAACAGTTCGTCAGAGAGCGATTCGGAACAATCGCATCTCCTTGTATCTGGATTATTATCCGGCAGTCCGCAACCCCGAAACGATGCAGATGAGCCGCAGGGAATACCTCGGCATCTACATCTATGCCCATCCGAAAAACGAAATGGAGCGTGAGTTCAACAACGATATGTTGAACAAGGCAGAGGCTATCCGCTGTATCAGAGTGCAATCGCTCATCAATGAAGAGTTTGGCTTCTTGGATAAGACCAAACAGAAAGCCGACTTCCTTACCTACTTCAAGAAGATGTGCCGGAATAAAGACCAGAAATGGCAATTTGTCTATCAGCATTTCTACAACTTCGTTAAAGGGCAATGTACCTTTGGCGATGTGAATGTGGATTTATGCAAGAAGTTCCGTGAGTACCTGTTGAACGCCAAACAACTCAAACACAGCAACCGCCCCATATCCCTCAATTCGGCATCCGGCTACTACTCTACATTCAGAGGTTTGTTGAAAATTGCCTATCGGGACAAATGGTTTCGTGAGAACATCAATGACTATCTTGATAAGATTGAGCCACAAGATGTGAAGAAAGAGTATCTGACATTGGACGAAGTGAAACAACTCGCTGCCACTCCTTGCGACATCCCTGTATTAAAAGCGGCTTCTCTATTCGCTTGTCTGACAGGCTTACGCATCAGTGACATCCTCAACTTGCAATGGGAAGACTTTACTATCGCTCCCGACCAAGGTTATTGTTTGCGTATCAGAACCCAGAAAACCCA
>UMIZ01043907.1_pt1 | contig 9348 bp, 8 predicted proteins | sample 1965931 | NCBI WGS metagenome assembly UMIZ01 (sample SAMEA4836137, study PRJEB28245) | human gut metagenome | biome: gut microbiome; material: fecal sample | place: Denmark | collected 2008
ATGATGCGCAAGATTTGTGACCACATCGCTTCCATGACGGATCATTACGCAGTGGAAGAATATGAAAAATTGTATGGGTGAGAAATGAAGGTTTTATTTATCAATTCAGTATGCGGCATCGGTAGCACTGGCCGCATTTGCACAGATCTTGCACAGCAGCTGGAAGCCGAAGGCAACGAGGTCAAGATTGCCTATGGCCGCAAGGGTACTGTACCGGAGCAGTTTCAGAAATATGCAGTGCGTATTGGCACAGATTTTGACTGCAAGATGCATGCAATTCAGACACGGCTGTTCGATACACATGGCTTCGGCTCCAAGCGTGCAACTAAAGAGTTCTTGAAGTGGGCTGAGGAATACAAACCAGACCTGTTGTGGCTCCACAATCTCCATGGCTACTATATCAATGTGGAGATGCTGTTTGATTGGATCAAACAGCATCCTGAAATGCAGGTGAAATGGACGCTGCATGACTGCTGGGCCTTCACTGGCCATTGTTCGTACTTTACCATGGTAAAGTGCGAGCAATGGAAGAGCCATTGTTCGTACTGCTCTCAGCTTCGCCGCTATCCGGCTTGCTTCGCAATGAGTCCTGTTAGTAAGAATTTTGAACGCAAGCGCAGGGCTTTTACTGGGGTAAAAAACATGACTCTTATCACCCCCAGCAAGTGGCTTGCCGATTTGACCCGCCAGAGTTTTCTGAAAGAGTATCCGGTCGAGGTGCATTACAACACCATTGATAGCAGCATCTTCAAGCCGACCCCCAGCGATTTCCGGGAGCGCTATGGTCTACAAGATAAGATCATTGTACTGGGCGTTGCTAATGTCTGGGAGGATCGCAAGGGACTGTTCGATTTTTACAAGTTGGCAGAGATGCTGGATGACCGGTATGTCATTGTGTTGGTCGGCCTGAGCGAAAAGCAGATTAAAGACCTGCCGAAAAATATCAAGGGCATTCAGCGTACTAACAGCCCGCAGGAACTGGCTGCAATTTATACGGCAGCGGATGTGTTTGTGAATCCGACCTATGAGGATAATTATCCGACGGTTAATCTGGAAGCACAGGCGTGTGGAACACAAGTGCTAACTTATCGTGCAGGAGGAAGTCCGGAAAGTGTACCGGAAAATAATGTTTTTGAAGTTGGAGATGTTGTTTCAGTTTCAAGAAAAATAAAAGCAATGGAGTCAAGAAAAAAATGAATAGAAGTATTAGGGTAAGCATTTCAGGCTTCATTTTTTTATGTGTATATTTAGTAATTGGCTTTTTTCTACTGCTAGAGACTTCATATAGCTCGTTTTCTCAAAATGAAAGCGAGTTGTATGGAATATTACTTGTGGCCTATTTTATTGTTGTAGGATTGGTTGTTTTTGCGAATCTAGAGTTCCGAGTTTATTTATTTGAACCATTTACCATTATTTCAATACTGTATATAGGCATTTTTGTCTATCGACCAATTCAGGACATCTTTAATCATGCAGTGGAATATGGCGGAGTGAATTTAACAAGTGAAGGATTTAAAGCGACAACGATTTTTATAATGGGCTATATTTCCTTTTTTTTAGGGTACTTCTGTAAAAAAAGCAGAAGAACAACAGATGAGAAATGGATCAAAGACAACCAAAATTTTTCAGTAATGGGTCTTATTATAATGTGGTGTGTTTTTTATATACTGTGCATACTAAGCACATTGTCAAGTGGCTTCTCTTTGCGTTACATTTTCTCACTTGGAAGTGAAGGCGAAAGAGTTGTTCGGGAAGGAAATACTGCATTATTGTTTTTGTCAAACTTTGCTACAAGTCTCTTAGTCGTTTGGTTGATGATTTTATGCAAGTCGAGGAGTGCAGTGCTTAAAATACTTCTTACTGTTTTGACGCTTATATATCTCATTGTTAGAAATGCTAGATGGTTGATACTTATAATGGCACTTGAACCTATAGTGTACACATATTCGAAGAAGAAAAAATCGCCAAATTTATTGACTGTTTCAATTTTAGGCGTGTCAGCCTTGACCCTTTTTGCGTGGATGCAAATGAATCGATACAATATCGCAACGGGTCAGGAAATGCAACTTTTTAGTGATAACGGAGGGCTAACGCTAGAATTGCTTTTGTCGCCGTTTGATAGTGATTTGACTACATACACAACATTTTATGGAATGACACAAAACTATCCGAATGCACATCCTTATATGCTTGGAAAAACTTTTTTCTATGTTTTTGTCTTGTTTATTCCAAGAGCCCTTTGGAAAGCTAAACCGGATAATCCGGTTAGAGATATGGTTGAAAACTCGCTGGGATCCCTTGCAAAGTCAAATGGAAGAGCAGTTGCTAATATCGGGGAAATGTATGCGAATTTTGGTGTAATTGGAGTATTGGTTTTAATGTTTTTCTTTGGATATACGACATCAAAACTTAAGCAACTTTATGAAAATCCAACAGAAAATAAATTGTTTATATATTCGTTCTTATATCCAATGATGTTTCAATGGGTTGCAAGAGGCAATTTTAGCGGAAATTTTTATTATACACTGTTTGCTTTTGTTCCGTTTATTATACAGTGGTTTTTTAAAGGTTTTATGCGAAGAAAATGCTGAAACATCAGACTTCTATAAAAAGAGTTCGAAATTAACCAATGAGTGCTACCTGAGATTGTAAGACGAAAAGTTGTATATTCTATTGACTGAATGCTGAGCATGGCTCAATTAAAAGTACAAGATAGATATCCCATGAAATTAGACAATTGCCATTATAAAAGCATTAATATATCTAAGAAAGGTGAATGTCATAAATGAAGATTATTGTAGCACATCCGGCGCAACAGCATTCCTATAGACTGGCGACAGCGCTTAAAAAAGCAAATATGTTAGATGCATATGTAACGACAGTCTATTATAAGAAGGGTTCGTTGACTGCATTGTGCGCTCGGCTATTAAAAGGAAAATTCCGAGCAAAAGCAGAATCACGACATTGCGAATCCTTAACGAATGATGATGTGGTTCAGTTTTGTGAAGTGGAAGGATTGCTCAAACTCGTTGCATTAAATACTGGCTTCTTAGATAAGTATTATTATAAAATTAAATACCATACTGCGGATCGTTTTGCACGGAAAGTAGCACAATATGCTATCAATCATCAAGTCGATGCGGTTGTAACATTTGATGACAGTTCGCCCTTGCTTTTTGAAATCCTGGAAAAAAAAGCGCCCAATATCCTCAGAATAATGGATATGTCTTCCGCAAATTTACTGTATTTAAAAAAAATTTATGAGCATGATATGGAAATAGCGCCGTCTTTTGCGGAAAGAATGAAAAGAGAAAGAAGCATATGTTGGGATAAAAATATTTTAGATAGAGCAGAAAGGGAAATCAAGGCAACTCAAAAATTCCTTGTTCCATCTGAATTTGTGTCAAAATCCTTGGCATATTCAGGAGTTCAATCTGAACAATTGTGGAAATGTCCTTATGGTGTTGATATAAATCAGTTTTCTCAAAAAGAATACAAGGATAATTTATATATAAAAAAGCGGCCAATTAAATTTATATATGTGGGTGGCGTCAAAGAACTAAAGGGGATATCGTATCTTTTGGAAGCTTTTCGAGATATTTCTACGGATGATGCTGTTCTCACAGTGGTAGGCCAGTATTGTCAAACTGATAAGGATATCCAAGAATATAAAGATAAGGTTGTTTTTACTGGAACTGTTTTGCATGATGAAATACCAGACTTGCTTCGGCAGGCAGATGTATTTATTTTTCCATCATTAGGTGATAGTTATGCTTTGTCTGCTATGGAGGCGGCAGCCTGCGGATTGCCAGTTATTGTTAGCGAAAATACTGGAGTTAAGGACGAAATTCAAGACGGCGTGAATGGCTTTGTTGTTCCGATTCAATCGGTGGATTCATTAAAGAATAAGATAGAATATTTTATTTCCCATCCGGAAAAAATAGAAAGTATGGGCAGGGAAGCTCGAAAAATGGCCGAACGAAACACTTGGTCAAAATACTACAATCATATTTCTGAAATTGCAAACAATGTGTATGTGGGAAGGGGTAAACTGTAACTGGATTAAAGTTAAAGATTATCAGTTTAATAAGCCATATAAACAACGTCCACTACATTTTGTTTATGTTGGAGGTGTAAAGGAACTAAAAGGAATATCCTATCTGTTAGAGGCATTTAGAGAAATACCTGTGGAGCTTGCAGACCTTACGGTCGTTGGTGATTATTGTGAAAAAGACACTGACACGAGACCATATCAAGGCATTGTTAGGTTTACTGGCAATATTCTCCATTCTAGCGTCGCTAAAGAACTTCAGAAAGCAGACGTATTCGTTTTTGCATCTCTAGGAGAGGGGCTTTCTTTATCCACACTCGAGGCCGCCGCATGTGGTCTTCCACTAATTGTGACAGAAAACTCCGGTGTTAATGATGGGATGACGGATGAGGTTGAGGGTTTTATTATCCCAATCCAATCAAAAAAAGCAATTATAGAAAAGGTTTATTGGTTCATAGAACACCCTGAAATGATTCATAGGATGGGAGAAGCCGCAAAATTATTTGCTCAAAAATATACCTGGGAGGCATATTATAAAAAAGTCAAAGAAATTTTTGAAAATGAAATTTGTAGCGATTAAGCATAAAAAATGGCGATGGGGTTGTTTCAATGGGTAAAGAAGTAGTGCTACTTGGCGATAGTATAACGCAGGGACTTGGAAGCAAAAAAATAAATTTCACGGAAAGACTTACGTCCTTATTGGGTGATGGATTCCATGTTGACAATATGGCACTTACAGGGACAACGATAAGGTATGCTCATGAGAAACTCCCTGAAATAATAGATATGAAGCCTGACTATGTAGTTATTATATATGGAAATGTTGACGCGCAAATCAGGCCTAATCGAAACGGGAGAATTTTTAGACATCTCCCTAAGCGCTTCCAAAAAAGTGGAATGTTAATGCCTAGGCCTTTCTATTCTCACGCATGGTATAAAAAAGTAGGACAGAAAATAGAGAATAATTTAAGATCCTTTTTTAGCTGGTTGATTTATAAAATAGATGGATCGGAACAATGGGTAAGAGTAGAAACATTTGAAAAAATATACAAAGATGTTGTGGAACAATTGATAGTAAGTGGAATTAAAGTGATCACTTGTTCGACTGTTTTTATTGATGAGAATAAGTTCAATGGTAGCAATGAACAGTACGTCAAATTTAATCAGACGATTAGGAAAATTGCCACAATTAACAATATAGAATATATCGATTTGTACACGATTCTTGGTAAGGCGGTAAGCGACTATGGTTGGGATGAAATCTATTGCGCAGATCATTTTCATCCGAAAGCGCATGGATACGAAGTAATGGCCAATGTTTTAGCCAATGTAATAGGAAGGTGATTTGTATTGGGAAAGCTTGGGAAGAATTATATTTATAATATTTGCTATCAGCTTTTGGTTTTAATTGCGCCGATTATTACGGCTCCATACCTTGCAAGAGTTCTTGGTGCAAATTACTTGGGAATCTCAAATTATGTTGTAACTGTGGCAGGCGTTTTCACAACGATAGGGCTGTTAGGCTCACAAAACTACGCTATAAGAGAAATTGCATATAAAAAAAGTGGCGATGAGCTGGAAAAAGTTTTTTATGAACTATATGCTACTAGGTTGATTCTTGGCGTTATAACTATTGCTATCTATATAGCATATATTTTAATATCGAAATATCCAGATTTAATGTGGATTGAATTGATGTATGTTATAGCTTTTTTTATCGATCCATGCTGGTTCTATATTGGAATGGAGGATATGGGAAAAGCTGTGGCACGAAATTTTTTTGCGAAAGTTGCTAATGTTATTGGAATATTTGTTCTTGTTAGAAATCAGCAAGATTATGTAAAGTACATTTTTTTGCTTTCGTTTATGACGCTTGTGGCTTCATTGCTTGCCATTCCACATTTATGGAGCTATTTCCGAATTAGATTGTGTATTATTCCATTAAGAGCAATAAAACGTCACTTGCTGGGCTCGATTCAACTTTTCTGGCCACAGGTTGCAACGATGATTTACTTGTCTGTTGATAAAATTTTCCTTGAAAATTTTATATCATCAAGTGCAGTGGCTTACTATGATCAGGCAGAGAAAATTGTTAAAATACCTTTGACATTTATTACAGTCTTAAGCACGGTAATGATGCCAAGACTTGCAAACCAGTTTGCAAGTGGCAATACAAAGAGAGTTCAAGATTACTTAATAACTACTATACGGTTTTCTTCATTGCTTGCATTTCCTATGATGTTTGGTGTGGCAGGAATTGCATCAAAACTAATTCCGTGGTATCTAGGAGAAGAATTTTCACCAGTCATTCAAGCTATATGGGTCCTTTCGCCAATAATAGTATTGATTTCGCTGGTTGGAATATCTGGAGATCAGTATTTGGTTGCCACAAAACAGACTAATGTAATGACAATATCGTACTGCTGCGCTGCATTTGCAAATGTTGTGGTAGATTTCTTTCTCATCCCGAGATACTCAATTGTCGGCGCAGCTATAGGTACAATCGTAGCATATGCGATTAGCCTTTTAATTCAATACCGTACTCTGCTAAAGAAAGTAGATTTGCGATATGATTTGCTAGAGTCTTGTAAGTATTTAGCTAAAGCGTTTCCTATGTTTGTGGTGGTGTATGTGCTATCAAGAATCTTTCCAGCTAAATGGACAACGACAGTGGCACAAGTTCTAGCAGGGGTAGTTATATACTTCTTAACTTTGCTTTTATTAAAAGATAAGATGCTGAAATTGTTAATTGAGAGAGCGTGCTCTTTATTTAGTCAAGTCAAAGGTTTGCTTGCTCAAAAATAAGAACTTTGAGAAATGCGATTTATTGTTTCAATGGAAGAGGAATGATGTCTATGAAAGTTGTACGGCTCAGAAATAGCAAAGCGATACATAATCAGATGATGGAAGAACGGAAACAGTGCATTTTCCAGTCATATGGTTTAATGAAGTGCGGTAGTGGTTTTCGATATCTATTGAACAAGCGACATGTTCCGGTACAGGCTTTTCTCGTGAAAGATGACATTCGAAATTACCTGTTGGTATATTGCAGAATAAAAGGAGAAAGGTGTTACCTATTTGGTACAAACGAAGCATTTGACATCGTCGACTTTGTGTATGGTGATATTACGGAAGATGAACTAAGAAAATCAATTAGCTGCTTTTTTAATTACTTAAAACAAAAAAATGTGAATTATTTCGACGCAAAATATATTCCTGCAAGCTCAAAAACATGGGCGGTTCTGGAATCGTGGAGAGGTAAGATTGAAAATGTTAAAAATGTTAGCATCAATCTTGATAGCCAAACGTATGAAAGCTATTTTTCATCGCTTGGAAAGCATGCTAGACAAAATATACGAACAGCGAATAACAGAATTGATACGGATCAAAAGAGCGTGAGCTTTGAGTTGGTAGATGACTATGCAAGCAAGAAGAATCTACACCGTGAGTGTATGAAAATTTACATTAAGCGCTTAAAGAAGAGGTATGCAGAATCTAATTCAAAATTCAATATGATCTTGCATCTGTTTGATTATGTCTCGAAGGGTGTGATGCTAGACAATGGAATCATTTGTGCATTGCGGATAGATGGTCAAATTGCAGCGTTCTTCGAGGGATTTAAAGATGAACAGTCAATACTGATTCCGCGTCTTGCAATAGATACTGACTATGATAGATATAGTCCTGGGCTGTTGTTGTGCACAGAAGCTATAAGAAGTTGCTATAAAGTTGGAGGAATTGCAAGGTTCAACTTGCTAAGAGGAACAGAAAAATACAAATACGATTTGGGTGGGAATACATATTTTACAAACAATATTGAAATCGACTTGAGGTCCGTTTGAGAATGGAGAAAAATGGTGAATACGAATAAATTTGGTCGAGAGTTAACTGATATAGAAAACCAAAAAGTGCAGTTGGATATTCTTAGCTATGTGGATTCTTTTTGCTCCAAAATGGGATTGAGATACTATTTGGGCGATGGAACTTTAATTGGCGCAGTCCGACACCACGGATATATTCCTTGGGACGATGATATTGATATCCGAATGCCAAGGCCAGATTATGATGAACTGATAAGATTATTTAATGAGAGTTCAAAAGATAGTCGATATAGATTGATTGAGCCAAGATCCAAGTTAGCACAGAATTCGTTCGTTAAGATTATCGATTCGGATACGATTAAAATTGAACCGTACTTAGATTACAAGAATGGCTATTTGGGGGTGGACATTGATGTGTTTCCCTTTGATGGATGCCCGTCTGATGAGCAGGAGTTTACAGAGTGGGCAACCACGATTCGCTCATATGATAAGGCTTTTTTGTATAAAAAAAGAATCTGGTACAGAGCAATTCTAAGTAGAGCTAAGGACTTTTTCTGCAAAAGGTTACATGCAAAATGGCTGCCGTTTGTGTCAAGCGATGAAATTTTGACAACTATCGAAAACAGTTTTCAAAAATATCCGGTTGATAAAAGCGAGTACATTTGCGGTGTCAATGTAGTTGACTGCTTCCGCGTTCCTGTTGATGCAATTAAGGAGTATATGCTTGTTCCTTTTGAGGATAGAACTTTTCGGATTCCGGTCGGGTATGATGCTATTCTAACAGCTCAGTATGGAAACTATATGCAATTGCCGCCAATTGAGGAACAGGTGACCCATCACACAAACAAGGTGTACTGGAAGAATAAATCTTAATATTATTGGATTGATAAAAGGAGAAAAGCAATGCTGAATTTTACTGTTGGCCCGGTAATGTCGGATGATGCAGTGCGCGCCATTGGTGCTGAACAGGTTCCGTACTTTAGAACTCCTGAGTTTTCGTCAGTTATGCTTGAAAACGAGAATCTGATGAAAAAATTTGCAAAGGCAGAAGATGATGCTAGAGTAGTATTTATTACTGGGTCTGGAACGGCATCTATGGAAGCCACTGTTATGAATGTCTTTGACAAGACGGACAAGGTCTTGGTTGTAAATGGCGGTAGCTTTGGACAACGCTTTGTGGAACTGTGTCAAATTCATGAAATCCCCTATGAGGAGATTCGCTTGGAGCCGGGTAAGGCGTTAAATAGAGAGCAACTTGCTTTATACGATGGCAAGGGCTTTACAGGCTTCCTAGTTAATGTTCATGAAACATCGACGGGCGTTCACTACGACATGGAAATGATCAGTGAGTTCTGCAAGAAAAATGGAATCTTTCTGGTTGTTGACGCTATCAGCTCATTCCTGGCGGACGAGTTTGAGATGAAGCGATTGGGCGTTCAGGTGATGATTACGGGATCCCAGAAAGCATTGGCTTGC
>UMIZ01031091.1_pt1 | contig 9197 bp, 9 predicted proteins | sample 1965931 | NCBI WGS metagenome assembly UMIZ01 (sample SAMEA4836137, study PRJEB28245) | human gut metagenome | biome: gut microbiome; material: fecal sample | place: Denmark | collected 2008
AATAAAATAGAAAAAAATAAAATAAATAATTTTTTGGATTTAAATAATTTAGAAAAAATAAATTTTGAAATTGAAAAAATTCAAAATGAAATAAATAATAAAAAATTAAAATTGCATACTTTAAATTTAGACAAAAAAAATATAGAACCACAGTTAGATAATTTGTCAAAAATTGAAGAAGAATTAGTTAACAATAATGAAAAAATGTTAACCTTGCAAAAATTAAATATGAGTATGAATTTAGCAAAAAACATTTTAAGCAACTCATATGAAAAAATGAAAAATTCAGTAACCCCTAAGTTTACAGAGAATTTATCTCATAATATCTCTAGCATAACAGATGGTAAATATAACAAAGTAATGTTTAATGAAGAAGAAGGTTTAATTGTTGAATTACAAAATGGAGATTATATTCCGGTAAATAGATTTAGCATTGGAACTATTGACCAATTATATTTATCATTAAGACTTTCTATGATTAATGAACTTTCTGATGAGACTGTTCCAATTTTCTTGGATGAAGCTTTCGCATTTTATGATGATGAAAGATTAAAAAATATTTTAGATTATTTAAACTCTAAATTTAGTAATAGACAAATTATTATTTTTACATGTACAAATCGAGAAAAAAGTATTTTTGAAAATAAAAATATTGATTATAACTACATAGAGTTGTAAAATTCCTAAATTTGTAGTATAATACCAAAAGGGTATAAAACTTGAAAAAATTTTATATGGAGATGCACAGAAAAGCCAAAGATTTGTCTGATAAAATTTTGGATAGTGATTCACGGAAAAATCCAAGATTTGTCTGTCGACGAACAGAGCAAAACACATTGAAGGGAGAATATTTATGTTTGAAAAATTAGAAGCAGTAGAAAAAAGATATGAAGAATTAACAAAAATGATTAGTGACCCAGAAGTAATATCAAACCAATCAGAATGGCAAAAATTAATGAAAGAACATGCAAGTATAGAAGATATAGTTTTAAAATTTAGAGAATACAAAAAAGCAAAACAAGCAATGGACGAAGCAAAAGAAATGATGGAAGACAAAGAATTAAAAGAATTAGCAGAAATGGAATATTATGATAATAAAGAAAAATTACCAAAATTAGAAGAAGAATTAAAATTCTTATTAATTCCAAAAGACCCAGACGATGATAAAAACATCATTTGTGAAATAAGAGCAGGAGCAGGTGGAGAAGAAGCCGCATTATTTGCTGGAACATTATTTAGAATGTACACAATGTATGCAGAAAGAAAACACTGGAAAATGGAAGTTTTAAACGAAAATGAAACAGGACTTGGTGGTTATAAAGAAATAACATTTATGGTTACTGGAAAAGGTGTTTATAGTAGACTTAAATTTGAAAGTGGAGTTCACAGAGTACAAAGAGTTCCAGACACAGAAAGCAGTGGTAGAATTCATACATCAACTGCAACTGTTGCGGTGCTTCCAGTTGTTGAAGATGTAGAAATTGAAATAAATCCAGCAGACATTAAAATGGAGGTTTTCCGTTCTTCAGGTGCTGGTGGACAACATATAAACAAAACATCATCTGCAGTAAGACTTATACATGAACCAACAGGTATCGTTGTTGAGTGTCAAACTGAAAGGTCTCAATTCCAAAATAGAGATAATGCTATGAGAATGCTTAGAACTAAATTATATGAGATGGAAAAACAAAAACAAGATAATGAAATTTCTAGTGCTAGAAAATCTCAAGTTGGTTCTGGTGATAGAAGTGAGAAAATTAGAACTTATAATTATCCTCAAGGTAGAATTACAGACCATAGAATTGGTATGAGTATTTATCAAATGGAAAATTTCTTGAATGGTGATATTGATGAAATGGTTGATAATCTAATTGCTGCAGATAGAGCAGAAAGATTAAAAGGTGAAGATGAATAATAGAAAATAAAAAGTCAATAAATATTGTGTATAAACAGTATTTATTGGCTTTTTTGGTTGAATTGTAATTTTTAAAAATGAAAAATGTGAACAATAAAATATAAAAAACGTGAAATTTTTCATAGAACTATCTATAAAAAACGTGAAATTTTTCAAAAAACATCTATGAAAAACGTGAAAAAAATGTTGACAAACAAATCAATACCATTGTATGCTACTTTTTGTATAAAAAATTAAAATTGTTTAATCAATAAAATTGTTTAAATTTCAGAGTTTGAAAAAAACCTTGAAATTTATTTTTAACTATTGACAAAAACAAATGTTTTGCGTAAAATTATGATAGATATTTAAATGGTAATCAGATAGAAAATAAACTTTGAAGGGAGTTTTACTTAATGAATAATGAATTAGATGAACGAAATAAATTTATAATGTATACAACAGACGATGGACAAGTTGATATTGAAGTAAGATTAGAAGATGAAAATGTATGGCTTACTCAAAACTCAATGGCTGGGTTATTTGATACTACGAAACAAAATATAAGTTTACATATAAAGAATATATTTGAAGAAAAAGAACTAGAAGAAAATTCAGTTGTCAAGGAATGCTTGACAACTGCTAAAGATGGAAAAAATTATAAAACAAAATTTTATAATTTGGATTTAATTATATCAGTTGGATATAGAGTACGATCAGTTCGAGGTACGCAATTTAGAATATGGGCAAATAAATTGATAAAAGAATATCTAATAAAAGGATATAACATTAATGTTAAAAGATTCAAAAATAATGGTGGAGGAACATATTTTGAAGAAGTATTAGAAAAAATTAGAGATATCCGTTCATCTGAAAAAGTATTTTGGAGAAAAATACTAGATATTTATGCAACCAGTGTAGACTATGATGCCAAAAGTGAACAAACAAGAGAATTTTTTAAAACGGTTCAAAACAAAATGCATTATGCTGTTCATGGCAATACAGCAGCAGAAGTAATATTTAATAGAGTAGATAGTGAAAAGGAAAATATTGGATTAACAAATTTTAAGGGAAATATGCCTACTAGAGCAGAGACAGAAATTGCTAAAAATTATTTAAGTGAAAAAGAATTAGATTTATTAAATAGAATGGTGTCCGCATATTTAGATGTTGCAGAGATTAATGCTTTAAATATGCATGCAATGACGATGAAAGAATGGGTAAAAGAACTAGATGGATTTTTAACTATGACCCATAAAGATATATTAGAAGGAGCAGGAACAATATCTCATGAAAAAGCATTAGAAAAAGCTCATAAAGAATATGATAAATATATGAAAAGTCATTTAACACAGGCAGAAAAAGATTATTTAGAAATAATGGGCGAAGACATTAAAAAATTGAAATAGTACAGTAGTTAACTATCGTTTTAAATATAAAAAGTGAAAGATAACTAGTAATTTGTATGGAGGAAAATAAAATGAATATTAGAAATGCACAAATAGATGATGTAAATAGGGTTAGTGAATTAATGTTACAAGTTGCTAAAATTCATAGTAGTGCTAGAAGAGATATTTTTAAAGAAAAAAATATTGAAGAAATAAAGAATGAAGTTAATAATAGAATGAACAATAAAGAAAATATATTAATTGCAGAAGAAAATAATAGTATATTTGGGGTTATTATTTATAAAATTAAAGAAGTAAGAGAACACAAAAATCTTAAAGATAGGACAGTATTGTGGATAGATGAATTAGTAGTAGATGAAAATATAAGAGGAAAAGGAATAGGAAAAAGTTTATTTTTAGAAGTAAATAAAATCGCAAAAGAAAGTAATTGTAATGCTGTTGAATTGAATTGTTGGAATTTTAATAGACAAGCAATTAAATTTTATGAAAAATGTGGTATGAATACGCAAAGATTAATAATGGAAGTAAAAATAAACTAGCGACAAATTACAATTTTAAAAAATAAATCATAAAACAACAAGTAAAACATATAAATCTAGTAATATTGTAAAAAAGGGGAAATTGCTGTGAACGAAATCTTAAAAACAACATTACTAGGTTTATTTTTTGGCACATTTGGAACAACAATAGGAGGAATACTAGGAATAGTAATCAAAAAAAATTCAAACAAATTTCTAAGTTTTATACTATCATTTGCATCAGGACTAATGATGTCAGTAATATGCTTTGACTTAATACCAGAAGCCTTAGGGATTAGTAATATATACGGAGTAGTATTTGGGGTATTAATAGGAATAATATCAATGATATTTTGTGATGTAATAGTTCAAAAAAAGTTCAATAAAAAGCAACAAAAATATGTTGAAAGTAATGATTTATTAAAAACAGGAATTATAGTATCAATAGGGTTAGCAATACACAATTTTCCAGAAGGTTTAGCAATTGGTTCAGGATTTGAAGCCTCAATGCGTTTGGGACTTGGATTGGCAATTGCAATATGTTTACATGATATACCAGAAGGGATATTCCAAAGTAGACACCAAGTCAAATTTGCTTGAAAAACGATTTGAATTCAAATTCATTGTAAAAAAATGTAAGCTTTTCAGTAGCAAAAAGTATGGCACTTTATAGTTTTTCCGTTCGAACGAAATGCCATAGGTTGAGAAATTACAAAACGTTGATATTTAAGCACTTACAAAGATTTGCTTCCCTATTTTCGCGTGTCGAGGTAGGGAGACACTATCGATAGATAGGGCATTCCTGCCGTAAATGGACAGTTTAGGATAAATTTATTGAGAGATTTACGAGGAAAGCAACGATACAAAGGAGAATTCAAGATTAAAACAATAAAATATTTAATACAAGAAAAGTTGGTGAAGAATTATCAAAATCTACAAATACTATTTCACAATTAGAAACTGCTAAAGATGGAACTAGCAAGAAAACTGATATAGACTTAATGAATTTTTTAGGTATTACTCCTAATATTTTATATAAAGACTTTATTACAAATCCAGAATTAAAACAGAAAATAGAAATTTCTGAAAAGATAGATGCATTACCTAATGATAAAATACAGGCATTATATAAAATAATAGATGTTTTAAAAGACCTATAGAAATAAATTTATTGAAATAATCATCACTTTTAAATAATAAAGTGATATTTTTAGAAGATGGTGTGGAAGAAATATCTCCCACACCATAAAACATAAAATCACTTAACAGTATAAGATTTACAAATTACTTAAAACTCTTTGCAAAGAACTTCAGCAAAGACATAATAGAAATCTTCGGAAACTGTTCAGTTATTGTCGGATAGTTGTTACTAATCCAGGTTTTGAAAGCATCTTTCAAAGCTTGTTTAATCTCATCTTCTTTTTGATCAAGATTCTGCCCTCTAAGCTCGATGAGGACACTTTCATATTTAACCTTTTTTACTTCGCATGCAGCAACAAAAGCCTGCTTAATCAGGACTTCATTTGACATTCTGATTGTCGTTAAGAAATCATCCAGCTGCGGTTCCAAATCAGAATTTTTGTCTAATGCCTGGATGCTCTCGCCAATTAATTCTGCTAGGGCATCTTCAACATTTTCAAATTTGGAGAAATCTTTTGCAGTGGTATCAGATACCGGTTCTGCTTCGCCATTTTCCGTAATTGTTTCACTTTCGGATACATTTTTCACATCTCCACTGATAGAATCTACTTCAGTTTCGTTGTCGACTACTGTATCCTCAAGTTCAAAATCTTCAACACTCTCTTCATCATAAGATGTGTCAGTAGAAGTTAAACTTTCAAAGCAATATGCTTCAGGCAAAACCTCTATAATTTCATCAAAAAATTCAGGGAGTGCTTTACCAATTACCTCATGCAAGCGCTCAACACCTACATAGCTACCTCTATCTAACAGTAATGTTCCTTCATTATACCTGTTAGGTTCAGTATAAACAACATCTTTTTCAGCACTGAAAGGCAAATAGAACTGCCCCTCAATAATCTGTTTTGTAATAGGAATTACAAAAACAGTGTTATTTACAATATTGCATACTAAAGCATGGACATGACCACCAGAAATTTCACTATCCAGGTGTGTTCCGTACTGGCAATCAACAATGTCGCCAACATTTACACTTATAGAAGGCTTAGGATTGAATCTCATTGCAATTTCTGTTCCAGTTGTAAGTAAATGTTTTACAATCTCATCTGCAGAAACATTTTCCTTATACATCATCCAATAGATGATTGCAATATTCTCAAAAATTTACATAAAAAGTTTTGCAATTATCGTAAATTTGTGATAAAATAGTCGCAAAGGCTATAGCCTTATATTATTTTACGAGGAAGTATTTTAATTTTTTATTATTGTTTTTAACCAATATCAGTACAGAAAGGAGTTGCTCTATGAGTATGAAGCTCAGTAGTGAGAAAGAACATCTTGTCTTAGACAATCAGAGATTAGTTCATTATCTAGTAAAGAAATTGGGGGTAACTCCAAATTCTTCAGAGTACGAAGATATTGTTTCTATAGGTACAATTGGATTGGTAAAAGCTGCTATTACTTTTGATTCATCAAAAAAGATTACTTTTGCAACATATGCTTCAAGATGTATAAATAATGAAATTTTTATGCATTATCGGAAAGCTAACAAATATGCAAATGATATTTCTATTGATGAGCCTATCGGAAACGATGGGGAAGGTAAAGAGCTTACCTTAGGAGACACAATTGAACATTCTGAGTCTGACTTTGTTAAAAAAATAGTAAACAAAGAAGCTTTTATTCAGTTAGTGAGTATTATTCTTAACTATCTGGAAGAAAAAACGAGACTTGTAATTCTTTATCGAATGGGAGAGGTATCACAGGCAGATATTGCTGAAAAACTGAATATTTCTAGAAGTTATGTATCAAGAATTGTAACAAAAGCTACCAACAAAATTCGAGAGGTTGCTAATCATCAAGTACATTATAAGGAGGTATTTTCTATGGCTATAATAGGAGATGAATACAGAATCTCTTTTTCATCCAAAGACATTAGCAAGTTTAACAAGATTTTTGCAGCTCTTTTGCAAAATCTAACATCTACTGAAAAGTTGCCTGATTTCAGGGTTAACTGCAACAAAGAGCGGATTGTAGTTCAAATACCTGCACATCCGGAGTCATTTTCTTTCATTGCTCAGATCATTCAGGAAATTGATGATTTTAGCATGGCTTTTGTTTCTGATAAAAGTACATTACCTACAGGCAATACTGTTATGCAGAAAGTGGAGACAGATGAGGCAGATGAAAGAGATGATACTGTTGAAGGAAGTGAATTCAGCGCAATAGTACAAAATTCTGATGTGATTTCGGATGTTGTAAATGAAACTGAAGCAGTTGAAACTGCAGAAGAAACAGAAACAATTGAGGTCATAGAGGAAGATGCGACAAGCATTATGGAACAGGAAACTCAAGATTCGGATACTGTTGATACGGCTGAAGAAACATTGGTTGAAGAACCGATTGTGGAAGATACTGCATCTACTTCAGAAGAATTAGATACAGTTGCTAAAACAGATGCTGAATCTACAGTTGAAAGAGGCAGCCAGGTTAAACAAGTAAGAGATTATATGTTAAGTATAAGTTCTTTTACTGTTAAGGATTTGAAACATCACTTCCCTAATCTGACTACTGGAACCATCAATAACGCTGTGTATCTTGCCAAGAGCAAGGGCCTTATAACTGCTACAGGTAGAGGTGAATATAGCGTAAAAGCTGTAGAACCTCATGTCGTTGAAAAAAGCAGCACAAGCACAGAGATGACACAGATTGACAAAGACAACACAACGGAAAGCAATATTGGTAAGACAAAAAGACATACAAGTCAGAGTAAGAAAGTAAGGGAATTCATCCTCACGCTTGACAGATTTAGTGTTAAGCAAGTAATATCTAATTTCCCTGATGTTCCTGCTGCAATAGTTAATAATGTTATTAGACTCGTTAAAACAAAAGGTTTGATAACATGCGTAGCTAGAGGCGAATATGTCGTTAATAAGACTTAAAATGCCACAGATAAAGGCATTGCTATTAGATTTAATAGCAATGTCTTTATTTTTAAAATAAAAAACAGATACATTTGAAGTACCTGTTTTAACTTAGTAAACAAAAATATAAAATATATGAATTCATTTATATTTAGCATATTTATAACATTAAAACAGTATAAAATCAAGATTTTTTTCGATTTATTACTTTTAATTCTGGATAAACGCAATAAGCAAAAGGTGTGTTACATTCTAAAGTATCAAAACATGAATCGTCCTGAAACAACAAAATAAATTTATCTGCTTCAGGAATAATTGGTGAATTTACTTTTAATAATTTCAATACACCTTGTTCACTGCTTTTGTCAGTTACAATAACATTATATAAAATATTATCTTTTGTAAGAAAAGTAATATAAACTGGATCATATCCTTTATGAAATTGTTTAAATCTGCCTTTATATCTGCATAGTACATTTAAAGCATTTATTGTTTTCATATTTAACTCTGCGTTATTATGTATAAAAATATCACCCTTTTTGCTTACAAAATCACCTGTTAATATATCTTTAAAATTGTCATTTGGCTTGTTATATAATACTTGTAATTGTTTTAGTGTAGCACATCCAAAATCTTGTAAAAAATTGATTACTTTTATTCTTTCATCTTCTAACATATAGAAACCTCCTTAAAATAAAAAATAAAGCCTAAATATTGACTTTTTCAAAAAAATGCATATAATAATAGTAAACTTGCTCTAAATAACATGTTATTTTCGAAATTTATTTGACAAATACAAAATAATATGTTATTATTTAATTACAAAATAAATGAGCTTTGAATATCACTGTTATTCAAGACATAGTCGTATGTGTACCTGCGAATGCACATACTTTTTTTATGCCTAAAAAAATAGAGCAGGCTGCGAACCCCACTCTATCGACTATGTATTGCTACTCATTAGTCTTAGCTTTGATGTCATTTTGCATTTGTTGTTGCTGTTGTGCCTGTTGTAAGATGAAATTCTTTTCTTTTTCAGCTACTAACTGCTCAACTAAACGCAAAATTAATTCACTGTTATTCAAAACAATAGCCTCCTTTCCGCCCTTCAGAAAGGGCTGGCCTTTCTTCTGCGTAAGGTTGCATATATATTACTATATTTTGACAATAAAATCAAGCGAATTCCATAAATAAAGCAAAAAAATGTTCTCTTAAATTATTCTCATTAGATCCCCATAAATAAGATAAAAAATATCCTAAAATTTTCAAAAATATGTAAGTAAGAACTGTCTAAATTTTAAGTTTAAAAAAA
>UMIZ01056764.1_pt1 | contig 9188 bp, 4 predicted proteins | sample 1965931 | NCBI WGS metagenome assembly UMIZ01 (sample SAMEA4836137, study PRJEB28245) | human gut metagenome | biome: gut microbiome; material: fecal sample | place: Denmark | collected 2008
TATCTCAAATTCATCATTTAGTCTCTGCTTTTTCTCTTCTGGTGTTGTCGTCGCAGAGAACAATACATTCAGTAAATCTAGTATCTCTAAATCACTACTCTTATCTGCATCTCCCAGATTGAGAACTACTACCTCCATCAAATCATAATTCTCCTCTTTTGTATAGGATTCTCCGTAAATTATATCCTCTACCGTGTGATATTTAAAAATTCCATTCTTTCGTTTTTTCGCCGGATCTGGACAAATCCATATGCTGTAGACTTTTTCTAGCTTCTCATAATGTTCATTTGTAAATACAGTTCCATATTGTTCGGAAACCATTCTTCCACAGTAATAAAATCCTCTCTTTACAATTGGGTATCCTGGCGTATCATCTAACTGTATTTCGAGGTTAAGGATCAAACGAACTATTTCGTTACTCTTTGGCAGAAAGGCCGGAAGACGAATATCATAATATATTGTATGTTCCTGAATCGAGTTGGATTCCGTATTCATGCCTTCCACTCTTTTGTCTCCATCCAGTTTGTCATTCTTATCTAATTCATCCTGATGTACTGCATAGGTTGATACCTCGGCTTCTTCTTTTAAGCAGTTATCACAGATATACTGCACTCCGTATTGTGAAAATTCTTTTGTACAGGATTTTAAAATCCACGCTATGATTGCCTTATAGCTCAGTAATTTCTTTGCACATTCATCGTACTTTGCACGATTCTCTGCTATGTCAATTGCCTGTGCTAAACCTGTCTGACGAATCATCAAAACACCTCCAAATTATCACATTACCTCTTTGCTTCTCACGCTATCGCATTATTTATAAAAAACTTTGTTTCTAAGTTAGTCTTTAAACAAATAAATAGCATTTCGATTATATTATCACATATTTTCCTATTTTTGTTGCTTTTCTGACGAATTATGCTGATTTCGTGATAAAGTAAATTGTTTTATGAATTTAAAGCGATAATATGATGATTTGATATTAAATTGTTTGCTCTTATCTTTCCAATATGTCTCTATTTAAATCCGCAGGATGAAGACATGGAGCGGCTGGAACTGAATTTACATTCCAATATGTCCCTATTAAATTATACAATTCATCTCGCTACCTACATTTCATTTAGATTTACATTCCGATATGTCCCTATTTAAATTCTCAACAGCCGATGTTGCCTACTTTGCAAAAGGAATTTACATTCCAATATATCTCTATTTAAATAGGAACTATGGAATATAAACAAATCACACTCACAGAAATTTACATTCCAATATGTTTCTATTTTAATTGATGTACCCTGCAGGATGACGGCACCAAATACAGATTTACATTCCAATATGTTTCTATTTTAATCAAATAAGAAAATTGATAAGCTTGAAAATATCGAGCATTTACATTCCAATATGTTTCTATTTTAATATAGCCTGCATAATTTCCACGTCACCACCATTATCATTTACATTCCAATATGTTTCTATTTTAATCCCTTTACGTTGTATCTTGTTGCTTTCTCTAAAATATTTACATTCCAATATGTTTCTATTTTAATCACTCTTAGCCCTCAATCAACCGATAATACTTATACATTTACATTCCAATATGTTTCTATTTTAATCATTGAAATCTGATCCGAACGTATCCTCTAATGTTAATTTACATTCCAATATGTTTCTATTTTAATTCTTGTTGCTATCCGTCCAAAGAAATCCTTTCATTTATTTACATTCCAATATGTTTCTATTTTAATTAGTCTGCTATATCCTGTACTTTTTCCCGGTCTCTTATATTTACATTCCAATATGTTTCTATTTTAATTAGTCTGCTATATCCTGTACTTTTTCCCGGTCTCTTATATTTACATTCCAATATGTTTCTATTTTAATACAGCGGACCAGATTCTTTCAGAAAAGGTAATTGATTTACATTCCAATATGTTTCTATTTTAATGTAAATGCTTCGGTACGAGAAGTTACCAGCTTAATAAATTTACATTCCAATATGTTTCTATTTTAATATGGAACAGTTAAAACAGATAAAAAGACATTTACAATATTTACATTCCAATATGTTTCTATTTTAATCTGTTGACGTGTCAATTTTTTCTAAAACGTTTTCCGATTTACATTCCAATATGTTTCTATTTTAATGTTGTTCCTGTACCAATATATCTCATAATTAAATCATATTTACATTCCAATATGTTTCTATTTTAATTATTAATTTTTTTATAATAATCGCCGCCTATATAATTTACATTCCAATATGTTTCTATTTTAATATAACCCCCTCTACTGTTTTACATATTTAAAAGTGATTTACATTCCAATATGTTTCTATTTTAATAAATACAGGAAATCATAACATTACAGCGCTGTTGAGATTTACATTCCAATATGTTTCTATTTTAATAAAATTTGCATCGTTTTCAAGTTCTGATGTCTTTGTATTTACATTCCAATATGTTTCTATTTTAATCAGTGATGCCGGGTTGTTCCCGAGGCATATAAACCTATTTACATTCCAATATGTTTCTATTTTAATAAATCTGACACTTTCGTGCCACCAGAAGAACTGTTAATTTACATTCCAATATGTTTCTATTTTAATTTTCTAATTCCCACATTTGGGATATGACTCCCTAAAGATTTACATTCCAATATGTTTCTATTTTAATTAATGACAGTGCAAAAGCTGTTGAGGGTCTTACAAATTTACATTCCAATATGTTTCTATTTTAATATACTATATTAAACGAGTATAGCGATGATGAAAAAATTTACATTCCAATATGTTTCTATTTTAATCCATTGTCTGAAAAATCAAAGACGTAAACACCTTTATTTACATTCCAATATGTTTCTATTTTAATAGGTAGTCACTTTATTGGATATTGTTTAGATATTGAATGATTTACATTCCAATATGTTTCTATTTTAATTAATTCTCTCATGCTACATTCGCTCCGTCCCATGCATTTACATTCCAATATGTTTCTATTTTAATCAAGAATAACAATTAGTAAGGAATTATATAATTTTAATTTACATTCCAATATGTTTCTATTTTAATATCTACGAATTTTAGCGATAGCACCAGAAATTGACTATTTACATTCCAATATGTTTCTATTTTAATATTCATACTTACACCTACTTTCTTTTTCTACGTTTATTTACATTCCAATATGTTTCTATTTTAATTATCATCAAAATTTGCAAATTTCCAGAGCTAGACAATTTACATTCCAATATGTTTCTATTTTAATCCATCGCCCGAATTCCCACTTCTTTTCTACCTTATTTCCCCACTTTCTGTTGACCAGCCAAAGTTTACAAATATTTTACCATATCTCCTTCATTAATTCTACGAAAGAGAAACAAAATCACCTATTTTTCATGTTTGTAGAATTCTGTCGATGTACGGGTATTTTTACATTATCGGAGGGCGACAGTTTAAAAATAGTAGGAACGGAGTAATAGATTTCTTGTTAAGCATAGAAGGAGAGAAGTAGCCAAGGACAGGCGTTTAAAAGTATAAGTAGTAACCTAAAATTTGAATAACCTCTCCAATTTATCAAAGACAGGAAATAAAAAAATAGATATATAGTATCTGTGACTTTGGAGCAAGCGAATAATGCGGGTAAGCATTATTCGTGCAGTGATATGGAACAGATACTATATATCTATTTTTTTATTTCCGTCTGTTTTTTTAAAATCTAGAGAGCAATTAATCCTCTTGTTTCAAATTCTTCAGCGCATCTTCCTTCCACTCAATCGCCTGTTCTAAACACTCAATCCTCATAAGCCTCTTCATGGTTTTCGGAGTGAAGCTCCTGATAAATCTCCTCGATTTTATAAGTAGCAGAACGAATCTCTCGTTTATCCTGGCGAATCTGGTCTTTTAATTTTAAAATCTCAGCGGTATTTTTTGATTTATCCATTGTAACCTGGCTGGCAGTCATAAGGTTTTGTTTTAAGGTGTCAAAAAAAGCCATAGAAGTGCCTCCTTTGTCAACTACCCACGACCTAAAGGTCATGGGTTTGTAACTGCCCAGTCGTACTAACGGCTTACACCTCCGACCTTTAATCCCCGATAGATATTGCTATCTAAAGTGGCGTTACATCATAGGGTGACTGACAGCACCCTTTACAGACAAGACATGCTCATCTGTAACTGTATCAGGTACTAAACTTCCCATGCTATACAGTAAAAAAATCTTTTACGGTTAAGATTTTACGCAATACACGAATTTCGTATTGCAACCTCATATCTTGTCAATGTACAAAAGAGTGTCTTTAATGAGCAGCACATCTAACGGTTTTCTCTTTAAGAACTGCTACGGCTATTGTAGCATATTGGATAACAGTTAACAAGGCTCCTCCCACCACCTAAAGGTAGTGGGTTTCCGCCTATGGCAAACGAAAGGATTTTATTTATGAAACAAAAAAGGTTTGCCTAGACAGACAAACCTTTTAAAATAAATAGTCGATAGGGGAATCGAACCCCTGTTTTCGCCGTGAGAGGGCGACGTCTTAGCCGCTTGACCAATCGACCATGTCGTTACGACTTGACTACTATATCACAAGTCAAAGTGAAAATCAAGTACTTTTTTATTTTGTTTTAAAAAATAAATAGTCGATAGGGGAATCGAACCCCTGTTTTCGCCGTGAGAGGGCGACGTCTTAGCCGCTTGACCAATCGACCATATCGTTGCGACTTGTCTAATATAGCACAGACAAAAATAAAAATCAAGTACTTTTTTCTTGAAAAATAAAAAAAGTTATCCTATAATATCTCTATCTGCGTAAAAAGTTGATTTTACACACTTGGAGGTTAAATAATTATAATGACGAATATAAACTATGAATTAATTGATACGACCGCGCCTGCACCGGAACAGGAACCGGAGAGACAGCGGTATTTTATTGCAAAGTGTAGAGAGATTATAAAGGAAAGAGAATTAGAGATTGGACGTAAGCTGACATTCTATGATCAGACTTTTGGATGCCAGATGAATTTTAAGGATTCTGAGAAGTTAAATGGTATTCTTGAGGATATCGGTTATGTGAAAGCGGACACAGAAAAGGCTGACTTTGTCTACTATAATACTTGTACAGTTCGTGAGAATGCGAATGTTCGTGTTTATGGAAGACTTGGTGCTTTAAAGAATTATAAAAAGAAGAATCCAGAGATGGTTATTGCCATGTGTGGCTGTATGATGCAGGAGCCGGAGGAACAGGAAAAGGTAAAGACAACATTCAAGTTTGTCGATGTGGTTTTTGGAACTCACAATATTTTTAAGCTGGCAGAGCTTTTATATGAATGCCTTTCTGGAAGAAAGAGAGTATTTGATGTCTGGGAGAAGACAGACCAGATTATTGAGGACCTGCCAAGTGACCGTAAGTTTGGATTTAAGGCTGGCGTAAATATTATGTTTGGCTGTAATAACTTCTGTAGTTACTGTATCGTTCCTTATGTAAGAGGAAGAGAGCGAAGCAGAAAGCCGGAAGATATTGTAGCAGAGGTGAAGAAGTTAGCATCCGAGGGTGTTGTGGAAGTCATGCTTCTTGGACAGAATGTAAACTCCTATGGTAAGAACTTGGAGAATCCAATCAGTTTTGCAAAGCTTCTTACAATGGTAGAAGAGGTAGAGGGAATCGAGAGAATTCGTTTTATGACTTCTCATCCAAAGGATTTGTCTGATGAGCTTATTGAGGTAATGGCACATTCCAAGAAGATTTGTAAGCATCTTCATTTGCCAGTACAGTCAGGAAGCAGTCGTATTTTGAAGTTAATGAATAGAAAATATACAAAAGAGCATTATCTTGAGCTGGTAGATAAGATTCGTACCGCTGTGCCTGATATTGCGATTACAACAGATATTATCGTAGGTTTTCCGGGAGAAACAGAGGAAGATTTTCAGGAGACACTTGATGTCGTGAGAAAGGCAAAATACGATAGTGCATTTACCTTTATTTATTCTAAACGTTCTGGAACTCCGGCGGCAAAAATGCCAGACCAGGTGCCAGACGATGTGGTACATGAAAGATTTGACCGCTTATTAAAAGTAGTAAATGAGGCGGCAAAAGAGCAAAATGGTAAGCTTACTGGTAATACAGAACTGGTGTTAGTAGAAGAAATTGATGAGAAAGATGATACAATGGTTACCGGAAGATTATCTAATAACAGCGTCGTACATTTTAAGGGAGATGCTTCTTTAATTGGAAAGATTGTTCCTGTTGTATTAGAGGAATCCAAAGGATTCTATTATCTGGGGAGGTTGAGCGTCAATGGCTAAACTAACTCCAATGATGGAACAGTATTTCCAGATAAAGAATAAATATAAAGATTGTATTTTGTTTTACCGTCTGGGAGATTTCTATGAAATGTTTTATGAGGATGCGCTTACCGCGTCAAGAGAGTTAGAGATCACTCTTACTGGGAAAAATTGTGGCCAGGAAGAAAAGGCGCCTATGTGCGGGGTGCCTTTCCATTCCTGTGAACCATATATTAATAAGTTAGTAGAGAAAGGATTTCGTGTTGCCATCTGTGAGCAGGTGGAGGATCCAAAGGCTGCCAAAGGAATTGTAAAGAGGGATGTTATCCGTGTAGTTACACCGGGAACCAATGTTATGACCCAGAGCCTTGATGAGTCAAAAAATAATTTCATTATGAGTGTGTTCTGTGAAGATGACCTGTTCGGAATCGGTGTGTGTGATTTGTCTACCGGTGAATTTCGAACAACGCAGGTTGAACATCAGGACGCACTTTTTGATGAGATGAATAAGTTCCAGCCATCAGAGATTATCTGCAATGATGCATTTTGTATCTGCGGCATGGACTTTGACTTTATCAAGGATAAGGTCGGCGCAGTTATTTCTCCGGTTGCAAGTTATTATTTTGAAAAAGATAATTGTGAAATGTTAATTAAAGAACAGTATAATCTTGCGAATTTAGAAGGAATCGGTCTTACGGATTATCCGTTTGGTGTGATTGCAAGTGGTGCGTTATTACAGTATCTTCATGAAACTCAGAAGAATTCTCTTTCACATTTAATGGAATTAAAAGTGTATTCCACAGAAAATTATATGGTGATCGATAGTTCTACGAGAAGAAACTTAGAGCTTTGTGAGACGTTGAGAGAAAAAGGAAAAAAAGGAAGTCTTTTGTGGGTGCTTGATAAGACAAAAACAGCGATGGGAGCGAGAATGCTCCGTAAGATGATCGAACAGCCACTGATTCATAAAACAGCGATTCAGGACAGACTGGATGCGGTGGAAATGTTAAAAGATAATCTTATGGCGCGTGAAGAACTTCGTGAGTACATGAATTCTATCTATGATCTAGAACGTCTTACAATGAAAGTAAGTTATCGTAGTGCGAACCCAAGAGACTTGATTTCTTTTAAGACATCGATTCAGTATCTGCCATATATCAAGGATATTCTTGCACAGTTCAGTAAAGGGGTTCTTGCTAAAATGGCCGGGGATTTGGATACATTAGAAGATCTTCATGAGTTACTGGAGGCATCAATTGAGGAAGACCCACCAATCCCAATCAAGGAAGGCGGCATCATCAAAGAAGGATTTGATGAGGAAATTGATCATTTGAAGAAGGCAAAGACCGATGGAAAAACCTGGCTTGCCGAGTTAGAAGAACGAGAGCGTGAAAAGACAGGAATTAAAAATCTCCGTGTGCGTTATAATAAAGTGTTTGGCTATTATATAGAGGTAACCAATTCTTATAAAGATTTAGTGCCAGAGTACTATATTCGCCGTCAGACACTTGCCAATGCAGAACGTTATACAACAGAAGAACTGTCCGAACTTGCAAGAACGATTCTTGGAGCGGAAGATAGGTTGTACGCTTTAGAATATGAGACCTATGTGGCAATCCGTGAAAAACTTGCTGCTGAGATGGAGCGAATCCAGAAGACGGCAAGTGTGATTGCATGGACAGACGTGTTTGCTTCTCTTGCGCTTGTCGCAGAGACAAACCAGTATGTAAGACCAACACTGAATCAGAGAGGAGTTATCGACATTAAAGATGGCCGCCATCCAGTTGTAGAAAAAATGATGTCTGGGGAACTTTTTGTGGCCAATGATACGCTGCTTGACCATAAAAAGAATCGTGTGGATATTATTACCGGACCGAATATGGCAGGAAAGTCTACCTATATGAGACAGACTGCGCTTATCGTACTGATGGCACAGATTGGTTCTTTTGTTCCGGCAAAGTCTGCTAACATTGGTCTCGTGGACCGTATTTTCACAAGAGTAGGTGCCTCTGATGACTTAGCGTCTGGGCAGAGTACCTTTATGGTGGAAATGAGTGAGGTTGCCAATATTTTGCGTCATGCGACAAAGGACAGTCTCCTGATTCTTGATGAAATCGGACGAGGAACAAGTACTTTTGATGGACTTTCTATTGCGTGGGCAGTTGTAGAGTACATAGCTGGTTCTTCACTATCTGGTGCGAAAACACTATTTGCGACTCACTATCATGAACTTACTGAATTAGAAGGTAAGCTTCCAGGTGTTAATAATTACTGCATTGCCGTACAGGAAAAAGGTGATACGATTATTTTCCTGCGTAAGATTATTAAGGGAAGTGCTGATAAGAGTTATGGTATTCAGGTTGCCAAGCTTGCAGGCGTTCCAGAAGTTGTTATAGAAAGAGCAAAAGAAATCGCAGCAGAACTAGAAGAGTCTGATATTACAGCGAATACAAAAAATATTGGAAAGAAACATACAGAAGAGGTAGAACCAGTACAGATTTCCCTGTTTGATACGATGGGAATGGTTGCGGAACAGCCAAAGAAAAGTGAAGTAGAAGAAACATTGAAGAAGTTAGATATCAGTAATATGACACCGATGGAAGCAATGAATCAGCTTTACGAGTTGCAGAAGAAGTGTAAGTAAATTGACTGTTACATAGTATGTTTATTCCCTAATACAAACATAGTGATATATCTATAATAATGAATGCATTGAGATCATAAAAATAAAAAGTGATGGAATAATAGAGAAAAGATAGAAATGTCAGAAGGGAGAAATTATGCCAGAGATAAGAGTTCTTGACCAGAGTACGATTAATCAGATTGCTGCCGGAGAAGTTGTTGAACGACCGTCCTCTATTGTAAAAGAGCTTGTGGAAAATGCTGTAGATGCCAACTCTACAGCAGTTACCGTAG
>UMIZ01033535.1_pt1 | contig 9080 bp, 5 predicted proteins | sample 1965931 | NCBI WGS metagenome assembly UMIZ01 (sample SAMEA4836137, study PRJEB28245) | human gut metagenome | biome: gut microbiome; material: fecal sample | place: Denmark | collected 2008
TACTCGTATCCCAAGCTCTTAAGTGCCCGGGCATCATCATTCCAACCTTTTCTCACACGGACCCAGACTTCAAGGTAAACATTTTTACCAAGCATCTCTGCGATATCCGCACGAGCCAGGCGTGAGATCTCGCGCAGCTTTTCACCTTGCGCACCGATCACAATTCCCTTATGAGCTTCGCGCTCAACGATGAGCGTTGCAATAATTTCTGCCCGCTTATCGTCTTCAACCCACTTATCAATCGTCACCGCGATTCCATACGGCAATTCATCGCCTAAAAGTCGGAAGGCTTTCTCACGGATGATTTCAGCTGCTAAAAAGCGCGGTGATTTATCGGTGTAGATATCCGGATCAAAGAAAGGCGGATTTTCAGGCAAAAGCTTTTCAATCTCTGCCATTAGTTCAGAAACTTGTTTTCCCTTTTCGGCACAAACCGGAACAATCGCGGCAAAGGGGAACTTTTGCATTGATTGGGCCATCAAAGGTAAGAGCGCATCGCGCTCCTTCATCAAATCCACTTTATTAATGGCCAGAATAACGTTTTTAGCTTCAGGGTTAATCAGTTCCAAAACCTTTTCATCCGCAGGCTTCCAACCGCCGCTTTCAATCACAAGCACCACGGCATCGGTTTCGCCCAATGTGCTTCTGACCGAGCGGTTCATACCGCGAATAAGCGCATTGCCGTACTTCGTCTGAAACCCCGGCGTATCCACAAAAACAAACTGTGCCCGCTCGTTAGTCACGACTCCCAAAACTCGGTTGCGCGTTGTTTGAGGTTTTTTGGACGTAATACTCACCTTCTCACCGATAATGGTATTGATGAGCGTGCTTTTGCCGACATTCGGACGGCCCACAACGGCGATATAGCCGCAGCGGAAATTTTCCGGTACTTGAGGCATCTTAGTGATCCCCCTTTTTCTTGTTATGGAAATGCTGTTCAGCCAATTCGTAGGCGATCTTGGCAGCCGCTTGCTCGGCTGAGCGACGACTCTTGCCTGTCCCCTTCACACAAATGGCTAACTTTTTAACTTCACACTGACAATCAAACGTTTGATCATGCGCGGCACCACGGATATCAACCACGGTGTATTCGGGCAATCCCAAATGATGAGCCTGCAAGAATTCCTGCAACAGCGTCTTAGCGTCTTTACCCATGCGCTCCGGTGTGAGCTTACTTAAAACCGGCTCATAAAGTTTCAGAATCACAGCCTTCGCTGTATCAAAACCGCTTTCCGTCATGATGGCGCCGAAGATCGCTTCCATCGCGTCTGACTGAATGGAGGGACGATGCGCTCCGCCCGTCTTCATTTCCCCTTCGCCCAAACGAAGGTAATCGGATAAAACCAAACGATTGGCAATTTCAGCCAAAGCATCCTGGCAAACCAAATTGGCCCGAACGCGTGATAGTGATCCTTCATTAAAGTGAGCGTCTCGCAAAAAAAGCGCTTGGCCGATCACACAATTTAAAACGGAATCACCTAAAAATTCGAGACGCTCGTTATTTTCAGCACCGAATGAACGGTGCGTAACGGCGCGCTGCAACAATTTGCGATTTGTGAAACGGTAGCCGATTTTTTCTTCAAGGCTTTCTAAAGGCAACATCTTCTCTCTCCTATTGAATGGAGCCGATGCGGCCCATATCACTGATATTTAACCAAATGAAAAAGGCTCGACCAACAATATCTTCACGCGGCACAAAACCCCAGAAGCGGCTATCAGCGGAATTGTCTCGATTGTCACCCATCATGAAGTAATGACCTTCGGGGACTTTGCAAACCACATCCCCCATGTTGTAGAGGCATTGATTCAAACCATTGTGGCCTTGGACCGGGCGAGCCATGGATGGCACTTTGTCATTTTCAAGGATCTTGTGTTTGACACCATCCAAGTTTTCGTCAAATTGGTCTAAATCCGTATAGGTCTCTTTATCAAAGAAAGTGCCGTCAGGCGTGATTTGCTGAAGTTCTCCGTTGATATAAAGCTGCTTGTCAACATAACGGATTTCATCACCGGGCAAACCGATTACGCGCTTAATAAAGTCAACGTTTTTATCCAACGGGTATTTAAAGACAACAATGTCACCGCGCTTGGGCGCCGAGCCTTCGGTAATCGCAAAATTGAAAACCGGGAAACGCAAACCATACTCGTACTTGTTAACGAGAATAAAGTCACCGGCGTGCAAAGTCGGCAGCATCGATCCGGAAGGAATACGGAAGGGCTCGGCAAGGAAGGAGCGCAAAAGGAAAACAAACAGAATGACCGGGAAAAAACCGCCCGTGTATTCAATCCATTTGGGTTGAGCACTGAGTTTTTGATAAATGCTTTGAGCTTCTCCGATAACGCTCATCTCGCCCTGATCAATCGCTTGGCGATTCAGTTCAGAGAAACGATCAGCCTCTTCCTTGGCACGAAGCAAACGTTTCGGGCGCCACAAGAAACGGTCCAAACACCAAATAATGCCGGTGCCCACCGTCAATACCATCAAAACTAAAGAAAAATTCATTTCAGCCCCCGACTATTTGTCATCCACTTGCAAAATAGCAAGGAATGCTTCTTGAGGAATTTCAACCGTACCCACTTGTTTCATGCGCTTTTTACCTGCTTTTTGTTTTTCCAAGAGCTTTCTCTTACGGGTAATGTCACCGCCGTAACACTTGGCGAGCACATTCTTTCTGAGCGCCTTTACGTTTTCACGAGCAATGATATTGGCACCAATGGCAGCCTGAATGGCAACGTCATACATCTGGCGCGGAATAAGCGAGCGAAGACGCGTGACAATTTCACGGCCGCGGGCAACAGAGTTGGCTCGGTGGATAATGGATGAAAGCGCATCAACGCGATCACCGTTAATGAGCATGTCAACCTTAACGACGTCAGCCGCACGGTACTCCTTGAATTCATAGTCCATGGAAGCGTAGCCACGCGTCAAAGACTTCAAGCGATCAAAGAAGTCGAGAACGATTTCGGCCAACGGCAAATCGTACGTCAAATGCACCTGACGACCATGGTAGGCCAAGTTGGTCTGAACGCCGCGTTTTTCATTACAAAGCTTCATCACGGGACCGACATAGTCACTCGGAACGAAAATCGTCACCGTGTCAATCGGCTCACGGATTTCAGCAATTTTGTCAGGCGTGGGCAACTTGGAAGGATTTTCCACCTGAATCACTTCACCGTCTGTCTTTAACACTTCATAGACAACGGACGGAGCCGTGGTAATCAGGTCCATGTTAAATTCGCGCTCCAGGCGCTCCTGCACAATGTCCATGTGCAAAAGTCCCAAAAAGCCTGCGCGGAAACCAAAACCCAACGCTTGCGAAACTTCAGGTTCAAATTGCAAAGCCGCGTCGTTTAACTGCAACTTCGTTAAAGCATCTCGAAGAGCTTCATACTGGTTCGATTCGACCGGATAAAGTCCGGCAAAGACCTGAGGCTTAACTTGTTTAAAGCCAGGCAGCGGCTCCCTGGCCATCTTATTGGCTAAGGTGATCGTGTCGCCAACCTTGGCGTCTCGAAGTTCTTTGACACCCGCAATGACAAAACCCACTTCCCCGGCGGACAGTTTTTCACATTGAGTGGATTTCGGCGTGAATTTACCCACTTGTTCAACTAAGTGGGTGGCACCTGTTGCCATCAGGTAAATCTTGTCTTTTGGCTTGATCGTACCGTTAACAACACGCACAAGCATCACAACGCCCACGTAGTTGTCAAACCAGCTGTCAATAATCAACGCCTGTAACGGATCCGTGTCGCTTCCCTTCGGTGCCGGCACATCGCGAACAATGCGCTCAAGAATGTCTTCAACCCCCATCCCGGTTTTGGCCGAACACGGAATCGCATCCGTTGCGTCAATACCGATCACATCTTCAATTTCTTCTTTAGCTTCATCGGGATTGGCGGAGTTAAGGTCCATCTTATTGAGAACCGGGATCACTTCCACGCCCAAATCAATGGCCGTATAGCAGTTGGCAACCGTTTGAGCCTCTACGCCTTGCGTGGCATCAACCACCAAAAGCGCCCCTTCGCAGGCACTGAGCGATCGGGAAACTTCGTAAGAAAAGTCCACGTGCCCCGGGGTATCAATAAGGTTAAGTTCATAGACTTGCCCGTCTTTGGCCTTGTACTTCAAAGCCGCGGTCTGCGCTTTAATCGTAATGCCGCGCTCTTTTTCAAGATCCATGGAGTCCAGGACTTGAGATTCCATCTCACGGTCAGATAAGCCCCCGCAGCGCTGAATCAAACGGTCAGCGAGTGTGGATTTACCATGGTCAATGTGGGCAATAATGGAAAAATTGCGAATATTTTGCATCAGTCGAATTTAATAACGTTAAAAACACGTATTCGGACCAATGGGAAAACCGGCTAGAAAAACTGCCTTTCCCTTTATTCCGAAACGAGGCCATTGTAACACGCCAACATGTTCTTTCAATGAAGAAAATGCCGAGAATTCTTAGAACTTTCGGCATTTTTATGCGCTGAAATGATTCTTACACTGATCTTACAAAAGCAAGTGAGAAATTACCTACTTAAGCGTCTCTGCCAACGGTTTAATTCGCTCATCAAGCCCTGCCAGTGTCAGCAGCATCAAAATGGATTTCTGCTCACAAGCTTCCACGCCTTCAGGATTAAACCACTCATCCAAAGTGTGTTGACCGTATTCCTCTCCTCCGCGGCCGAAACAGACCGCCGGAATTCCTTTCCCAATCGCTATGTTTGCATTGGTGCTTCCGCCAGGCATAAAAGTCGGTTGGATGCCAATAGCTTCGGTCACCAGTTTAGCGGCCTGAATAATGCGACAGTTGTCATCCTGATTACCCGCCGGAATGTTTAAGAGTTTTTCGTACGTTACTTTAATAACATCCGTTTTACCCCAGCGTTCATTTTCCAACTTGGCTCCCTGCTCGAAAGCTTTAATCATCTGACAATTAAGTTCTTCCAGAGCCTCCTGAGAATCAGACCTCGCATTAATCTTAAAGGTGCATTTTTGAGCGATACCGTGAATTGCCTGTCCGCCTTCAATCAAACTCACTGTCGTGATTGTTTTGGGGTTCGTAGGCAATTCAATATCTGCCACCAATGTGGCCGCCCTACTAGCCGCATGCACCGCACTCGGAATACCAAAAGCAGTCCACGCGTGACCACCGGGGCCTGTAAACGTCACAGACCAATCCACCATGCCTGTCGCATTGGCATAGAAGCGGTCATTCGTTGCTCCATCAATAGAAATCGAGGCGAGGATCTCCGTTTTCTTTTCAAGGGAATCCAGGACCGTGCGCATTCCCAACATACCTCCTAAACCTTCTTCACAAACAGTCCCCGCGATAATGATGTCATGGTAGGGACGAATGCCGACTGACTTAAGTGCCTTTAAAACGGAAAGGTTTGCCACCAGTGCTCGAGTGTCATCACAGATGCCGGGACAGTGAATACGGCCTTGCTCATCCACGGTAACCCCTTTCACGTCACCAAACGAGAAAACAGTATCCAAATGCCCCTCTAACAAGACAGACTTTCCTGTGTTCCCAATACCTGAAATACGTCCTGTCACGTTGAAATGATCATCGATTGAAACATCTTCTAATCCGGCTTCTTTTAAGAGTTCGGCGTAACGCTCGGCTTTCTGCTTTTCGTGGAAAGAAGGAGCTTCAATTAAAACGAGTTCTTTTTGCAACTCAATCATTTCAGGCAATTGCTCTTTCACTAAAGTAAGTGCCTTGATTACATCCTGCTCGGTCTTTAAATTCTGAATCGTTGCAACTAGATCGTGGTCAAATTCTTGCATTGCCATCGCTCCCTCCTTTTAGATTTTCTACGGACATCAGCATTTATGCTACACCAACCTTTTAAGACGGAGGAAATAAAAAGACTTCGATTAAGCGTTACAAATTAGGACTGAAAAAAATATGATCATTAGTGCGTTTCAATGTTTTCACCTATAAGTCATCTTTATCGAGATATTTTTGGATTATGTTTTGAAAGAATTGACTCTGAAATTTTTTATCGTCGATCTAATCACTGCGTGTATCTCATAATCGGTTGTGGTTGAGAAAGAGGCTTTTTTTCAGTGGTTGAAAAAAAGAAGTGCCAGAAATATTTCGGATTCCTGGCACATTTGAAATTAAAACTTAACGTCTAATTAGAAGACATGGCGAAGACCGATGTTCCAGCGCCAGTTTTCTTTGACGTCTCCACCGTTAGTCCGTTCTAGGTCAACATAGGTGTATGTACTTGGTGTCCAATTAAAGTTGGCACCAATACCGAATTCAACCCATGTATCACCCAAATCTTCACCAATGTTATCGTAGATACTACGATCAGACATCAATGTGGCCGTTGAATCAAAGTCTCCCTTGAAATCATGTAAACCGGAGACGCGGGCGTAGATTAAACCCTTGTCTTTCGGGAAGTGGAAGCCGGTTCTGAAACCGATGCGACCGATCAGCGATTCAAAATCGTCTTGATCAATTTCAACACCATTACTCGTGTGGAATTTATCACCTTGGATATAGCCATAAGTCACTTCAGCTTGCGGCTCAAAGAATCCGAATTCACCAAGTCTTAAGTGCCAACCGTATTCGGCGCTGACACTAAAGGCATTGTTGTCAGAACTGCCGTTCATGCCCTCAAGCTTGAAGTCTGTATCTAAACGGCTGTATTTAGCAATCAAATCCACAAACTGACCATTGTCAGCCATCCAAGTACCGTAGACACCTAAACCATAAGCTTTGTTGTCGGCGTCACCTAAGTCATAATCCGCTGAACCATCGGTATACGTGAAAGCAGCGCCCACTTTCCAACCGTTACCAACATCAGTGTCTGCACCAATCTGAACGGACGTATTCTTAGCCGTCAGGTTTTGAGAGCCGTATTCTTGTTCAGAACCATAGATACGAGCCCAAGAACCGATACCTTCGGGACTTGTGCGCAATTCACCCATTCGCTTGGTAAGATCGTTCATTTCGTGGCGCCACTGCATGATGCTCAATGCAGCGACAGATCCGTAGGCATCCAAGCGAGTATTTTCAGCCACGGTACGAGACGTTCTTTCTCCTTCTGCATTGTAGGTTTCAGTGACAGCACCAAGAATTGCGCCTTGATTAACATGTAAAGTCTTGGCGGCACCGTCAGCAGTCACACCACCTTCAATTTCTGAAAGTCCTGTTCCCTTCAAATCATCAGCAGTGATACCTGTGTAATTAACATTAAATTGAGGAGTTGTATCCGAGGAAACTCTTTGAATTTGAACTTCAGCGGAGCTGAAAACATCTCCATCAATCTTAGTCGGTAAATTAAAAGTGCCTCCCGTTCCTGACACCGTATTAATCTCAAGAACCTGAGTGTTAGTCGTTAAGTTAACGACACCATCATTTAAATTAAGCGTATTTAAAGGAATGCCTTCTACAGTTTGTCCTGATGGAGAAGATGTATCGATCTCGGTTACATTCCACTGAGCATTGTCGCTAAGAGATAAAGTCACACCCTTGTTTATCTCTTTATCAACATCAGCTGATTCTGGATAATCAACTTTTATGTTTCCTGTCCAGAAAGAGTCCGCCCCAGATAAATTCATCTGAACATCTGCATTGAGAATATCACCGCTTGAAGTCGGTTCTGTGGCAAAAGAGATATCTCCATTAATTTGAACAGCCTTATCACCAAAAGGATTTACCTTGACAAGTGAATTACCTCTGGCTTCAACAGCTGTAGGAGCATTAATAATCAAACTAGTATCTAAGTAAACATGGCTATTAGAAAAGGCTGCAATACCTAAAGAACTAGCCTGAATTGATGTACTATTTGCCTTAATATTAATAGAAGATGCATTATCGGGGAGCTTTTCGTTTTGAGTCGCATTAAGTGCCATCAAACCAATACCGACACCTTCAGTGGAGGTTACTGAAATACTCAAAGTATCCGCATCAATATCGACTAAGGAATTTTCACCTTCAGAGCGTAAACCAATAGCACTATCAGTTGCCGCAGTCACAACATTTATTGTAGAACTATCATCTCCTACTTTAATTTGAGCTCCTTTAGCAGCGGCTAATGTGGTCGAAGCGTAGCCTGTGGTATCAAATAAAATCTCTGATCCCAAAATTTCTACTGTTCCAGATGAACTTGTAATAGCACTAGAAATTCTTGTCGCTTCATATTCTGGCTTATCTTTGGGTTCTGTATTAGCTGATGTGGTAATCTGAACTTTGGAGGTGCTTTTATCACCTAAATTCACTTCTCCATTGTTACTGACGTTGATGCCTGCGGCGTCATAACCCTCAGCATTTAAATAAATTTCGTTGCCTAAAACAGAAACCCCACCACCAGAAGTGCTCACCGCTGACGAGATTCTATTTGTGTTTACACCGCCTTTATTATCATCCATCCCACTTTGAGCAGTTAGGCTGACCATTACCGTATCCTCGTTACCGAGAAAAAGCTTACCGTTATTTTTTACTTCAGCAGCAACTGCATAATTGTTTATTTTACTAATCATGTCAGTAGCGGTAAGTGAGATAGTAGAAGCGTCAACATGAACTTGAGTATCTTTATTAATTGATATAGCCCTTGCAGCTACACCATTTGTACCTGCAAAATCAACGGTTATCCCAACAGTACTCCCTTTTAAGTTAACTTCACCCAAATCTGTAGCATACACACCATACGAATTTAGCATTCCTCCACTCACATCAATAGAAATTTCAGAATTGCTATTCCCGATATTAACTTTTGAGTTTTCTCCATCTTTCCAAATACCATAATGATTAGTTTGAATTTCTACTTTATCTGTTGTTAAAGAAGCTGAACCCACTAGATTGTTTGAGGAGTTTTTAGTAACCGTGACACCTGATTCAACTCCACTGATTCTTCCATCAGGGAATTTTATATTCCCATCTACTGAAATTTTGTTATCAGAACCATCAGCATAAAGCCCACTTGATGATTCCGCTGGTGCGGCTAAAACCGAACTTGAAAATAAAGTCAGACTAAAAATTAAGGCAAGAGAATGACAGATAGGGGTTAGTTGACAAACTTTCATTTCTTTCTCCATGTACTCGTATCTGATTCATTCTGCCCCCCCCCAG
>UMIZ01006343.1_pt1 | contig 9040 bp, 12 predicted proteins | sample 1965931 | NCBI WGS metagenome assembly UMIZ01 (sample SAMEA4836137, study PRJEB28245) | human gut metagenome | biome: gut microbiome; material: fecal sample | place: Denmark | collected 2008
GCTCCGCCAGACTGCCCAGCTCCCCAATGACGTACCATACGATCACCAGCGGTCCGATCAGGACCGTATACGTAAATGGCAGTGCGATACCGGGCAGGTTTTCCAGCATCATGCCGATAAGCCAGTCTGCCACCAGAGCCACGCACACAATGACGATCATGCCGCCCTTATGCCAGGCCCCCTCCCGGAGCTTGGCGCTGGACCAGCGGCCCTCCTTGCTGGCCACGGCAGAGCCTACCAACCAATCGGCCAACATCAGGCCCACCCAGATAATCACCAGCCAGCCAAACCAGCCCCAGAAGGCCGTCAGTGCGGCGATCACACCGGTGATAACGGTTTTGACATGCAGTGCAGAATTATTTCCCATCGCTGTTTTCCTTTCTAATCGCCGTGCTGACCTCGTCAGCTTCTTCCGGCTTTAATTTTGGATAATCCTTCAGGACTTCCTCCAGTTTCTCTCCGTTGCTGACCCTTCGCCTCACAACGCGGATCAGTAAGTTCAGTTTCCCCGTCACGCCCCATCACCTCCCCCTGTAGAGTTTCCATTCAGGTGCGGGTGCCGTTGATGATCTTACGGATCTGCCGCTCGGATAGGCGGAACTGAACGGCCAGGGCCCGGTAGTTGCCGCCGGTGAAGTGGGCACGGATGTCCCGGTCCCGGGCGTTGCGCTCTAAGGATTCCCGCTTGGGGATGTACAGGTTCTGGCCGCCGCACAGCAGCGTCAGCCGGGTGAATGCCTCAAGACCGATGGCCTCGGCAATGTCCCGGTATTCCTCCGGAATGTCGCTCATGGGGACGGGACGGACGGTGTTCAAATAAGGGATAGTCATATACGGCCCCCCTTTACAAAGCCGCTTTAGTTTCTACTCGCGTAGGAGGGATATTCGGGTAATCCTCGCCGGTAATGGTCTTGTAGTTAGCAGCCGTAATCATACCAATGCGCACCGCATGCCACAGTTCATTTTTGGCATCCAGCTTCTTATTCGCATCAGATATTTTGCTGTAACCGGTTTTGAACTCATCAAAGGATGTTCGTTTAATCGTATGGGACTTCCCACGAAATGTAACGACATAGCCGCTCGCTCCACCAGGGGCGCACGGTCCGCCTGCCGCATAGGTTCCTGCCGGTATCGCAGATAGCGGGCTCTGGTATGCAATCAAATCATCCGAAAGAATGATATGCGTCGTTCTACCATCTGCAATGAGGTCTTCAACAAGGGTACACTTTACGTCCTCAGTTTGTGTATTCTGGCGGAAATTGATTGTGGCACAACCGCCAAAGGGAAGTACGATGGTGGCGTATGCGTCATTACCAACCGCTGTAGAGACCGCAGTATAGGCACAGCTCTGATGCACCACCTCAATACTATAGCCTGCAGGGGCATGGACGAGCAGTGTTGCCTGTCTGGCTTTCGCTTTTGCCGCCTCGGCCTCCAGGATATCCATATTGGCATTGAAATCATTGACGTTATAGAAATCGTTCTGGGACGGCTTTTTTAGTTTCAGGATATCAGTTGTTTCCATGTGGAAGCACCTCGTTTCTCAAGAAATAATGAGTATAGGCGGCAAGCTGCGCATGCGTAAAAGCAGCCAGCGTTTGGTGCTGGTTATACATCAGGCTTAAATCCAAAATCAGATTTTCTGGAACGATTCGATTCAGAAGCGTTTCCACGTCATCATAATTCTGTTTGGCCGTCAGCATCACGCGCACGGAAAGAGTAAAGGTGCTGCCAACCATGGTTACGGTAAAACCATCTTCTCCGCACAGCGTTGTCATCAGTTCCTTCAGACGCCGCAAGGTAAAAGGCCTCTGCTCAGTTGCTTTTGTAAGGATGCGAAAGCGCCTATCCGCGATTGGAGTACTTTCCTGAACCGGAAGTGCAAGCATTTTCTCCCATCGTTGCGCTCCGGCAGGAGAGAGCATTGTAATAAAGAACTCGTCAGGAGCTGCCCGGACAGTCCGAATGGCCGCCGCGATCTCGGGTTGTTCAGCTTTCGTCAGTTCCTGCATTTCCTCCAGTTCCGCCATAAAATCAGGCAGGTAATCAAGCAGTTCCATTCAACACCTCTCCCAAAACTGGAATTTCCGTCCCAGTAAGCTGAATGTTCGCACCGACGGCATTCAACGTGGTGTTTTCCACATCCAGAACACCGGGGACCGCAAGCACCCGAGTTTCAACCTGACTGATACGGACAGTGATCGCCTCGCTGTCTGCCCAGAGCTTTATCAGACTTTGGAAGTATCCTCTGATTGCGGCCGTTACCGCCGCTTGCACATCTGGCCAGCTCACGTTGTTCTCCAGAGTGAGATTGAAATTGACGTTGATGGTCCTGCCGGTAACGCCGGAAACAGTGACCGTGTGTCCGATGGGGGCAAATCCGATGCCGCTGCCCTGGTCAGTGAGTGGATCCACGGCGTTCTGCACGGAAGCGATCAGTGTAGAGGAAGGGACAGACCACTCACTGTCCACGATGGTCAGTCCGACAGTGCCGCCTCCGGAAGGCGTCCGGAATACCTTCACACCTCCGACACCCGCCAGAGCGCTGACGCGCTCCTTGTAGTCAGACTGGTTTCCTCCGAATGCCTGATTGTCATAAGAGTTGAAGTAGCGTTCACGCAGACTGTCATCGCTTTCGGTGTCTTTCCCGGGGATCAGGATATCCTCCAACTCAGCTCCTGCCAGACCGTCTACAAAATCGATGGGGAGCAGCGTACCGTAAAAGTCGTTTCCGATTTCACCGGGCGTCTCCGCTGTCAGGCTATAAGCTCCGGGGGTATCCAGTGCGCCGGTGATGGTATAGTTGATCTCTCCGCCAGAAAATCGAGTTCCAATAGGGGCGCTGAATGCCGCGCCGCTGGAGCTTGTGAACACGCCCTTTCTGACAGCAGCGGTGGCCTGCCTACGGATCACACCACGCTCCATGCACTTGCGGTCGAGATCTTCTCCCGTAGCGGTATCCGGGAACGCCCGGTCAAGGATATTACTGAGCTCCGTGTATAGCGTCGCAAGCTCAGCGCAGGCTGGAGCCAGCGCATCATAGATCACAGACCCCTCCCGCTTATCAACGGAAGAAGATACTCTGGAAAGACAGCGGTCCATAATAGTTTCAAAGGTTTGGGTTTCATACATTGGCTGTGATCTCCTCTCCAACCGCTCCGAAGATGGTATCTGCTGTGAAGGATACGGTCAAAAATCTGCGGCCGGAATCAGTCACATTCAGGTCGGTTATGCTCAGAATGCGGTCATCCTGAAGGAGAGCAGACTCCAGCTGCTGCTTGAGATTTGCCAGTGCAGTTTCACGGCTTTTACCGATCAGCCGGCTCCACTCCATCCCGTAGTTCCATGAATAAATGAGATATTGGAATCTTTCCGTCTGAAGAATCTTTCTGATAGCCTGCACCATGGCATCCCTGCCATCCACCGTGCCGGAGATGCGCCCAGTCTGGAAGTCAATACGGTAGGTCTTGCTGGGCATATCCGCCTGCTTGATGATCTCAGTTGTTCCGAGGATTGTTTTCGGTGTAGTCGGTAGCATGTCAGAGCCTCCCTAAAATCAAATATTCCTGACCGCCGTAGTTCCGGAGAAGAACGACCTTGTCTCCGACTTTCAACGCTTCCGCGATATTGGAGTCGAACTGCATCACGCCGTGCGAATGGTTCGATGCGACTTCCGTACTGTGCCCTGGAACAATGTGCTTATGGCCGTACATCTCTTTTAGGACTACCAGCGCCGGCGGGGACAGATAGAATCGGTTGTCAACCAGGACTGTCAGCGGGGACAGTTTTTTGACTTCACCGAAAAGGAATCGAGCCGGGACATTTGCTTCCTCGGTCTGCTTTACGACTTTTTTCAACTCCTCCAGCATCAGACCACCTTCACTTTCAACGACATGGTCTCCTCAACGATGTCTTGCGTCACCTCTTCCACAAGAAATGTGCGACGGACATCGATGCCCGGGAGATCCGCGAAAATAACCTGACCCGCCCGAAGGCCGGGGATGGCCAAGGCCGAAAGCGTCAGACTCTGTTCCGGCCTGTTCCGCAGTTCCAGCATCTTCATGGCCCTGTCCTTGATCTGAGCGGCATTCAAGCTGTCATCCACAGATTCGTGATATTGCAAAATTCCCCATAGGGCCATGTTATTGCTGTCCTGAGCGATATAAACGTCCCGTTTCCCGGTGGTTTCGTTATCCCGAACAAGCTTTACCTTGTTGTAGGTCTCGCCGTCGATGCTCCTTACATACTCGAATCCGGTTGCAAGGCTGTTCTCGCCGATCACAGGCACTTCCTTCGGGACAATGACCTCTGAGAGCCGCAGGGCGCCGAAGTCATCCCACAGGTAGAACATCCTCCCGGCGTGGATCAGCGTGCGGTCAAGCGCTTCCAGAATGACGTCAAATAGAGATTTGATGTCGAATACCATGGACGGAATGACATACCCGGTATTGGGGATTTGACCGGTCTTCAGCTTATAGTCCTCAGCAATGAGCTGGAGTACCTGATCTGCGCGTTTTCCGCTGAAGACATAGGTATCCTTATTCTTCAGGTATCGCATCTGGTCATAAGCGAGGATATCAACAAACTCATCCTCCGTTCTGGAGATTTTGAAAACATATCCATAGAACAGGCCTTTTCCGCCGTCAAGCATCGTAACGATGCCGCCCTCTGCCCAAGCAACATCCGAGGAAGAAAGAACGCTCAGTTCCAGCTTTGCGGGGGAGCCGCGGCGTTTTGTCGTCCACTTGGCCGCTTTGACCATCGTTGTGATGTCGAAGGCATCCCCAGTCTGGTTGTTCTGATACTGAAAAGTCATGGGATGGTAAACACCTGCCCCGGGTAGATTTTATTGGGGTTCGCTCCGATGGTTCCCTTGTTCGCAGAGTAGATGTCCGTCCACTTGGAGCCGGATCCGTACAGCCGCTTGGATATTGCCCACAGGCTGTCTCCCCGCACGACCGTGTAGGTTTTGGGTACCACCGGCGTCGCTCCGCCCCTCTCCTTGGGGGTCTCTGCCGCAGCGGTCTTTGTTCCGCTATCAGAAAGGATCAGCCGCCGTGGGGAATAGTCCTTCCACTCACTGAGCTTGATGGAATAATAGATGTCGCCAACAGCTCCAAAGCGCTCATCATAGGAGAAATCCTCCACACCCATCTGCGTGTTGATGTCGAGGTCGGATCCAGAGAGTGTGAATTGAACCGGCTCACGGCTGTCTCTTGCGCTTTGGATAGCTCGCACGGCCTCCACCGGGGTAATGATACTCCCGGTCACATACGGAGCACTGGAGGCGGGGAAGAAGCTGTCCCAGGACACAGACCGCAGTCCCTTCAAACGGAGCAGCAGCACCTCACCGATGCCGAGCACAGTTGCGGTTTTGTTCTTCCCCGGGGAGGAAACTTTCAGTTTCTCAGGAAGGATCGGGAGCTGAAGCATCCCGCCGCTCTGGAACGTCAATGTGATGGCATATCTCATGCGAGAACCACCTCCGCGCTCTCTGCAATCTCTTCTTTGAGAACCTGTTCGATCTTCTGAATGACACCGTTCACATCGACCTTTTCGGAAATGCTTGCGCTCATGGAGACGGTGGGTGTTAGTTGCACGAAATTTTGGATATAGCGCATTTCTGCGACATCCCGGAAGAACTGCAGATCTTCATCGGCGATATGGACTTCATCGGCGATCTTCCCGGTATTAGCCGCAATATCGCTGACGCCGCCGGCGATATCACCCAGCCCAGCATAATCGCTTCCGCTAAACACCCCGGCAACCTTGTCCGCCAGGCCTTCGCCAAAGCGGTACCCGGCGCCGGCGGCCTTGGAGTAGTCAATGTAGTCCATCTTCTTGACGTACTCGACCCAGCCAGCCTCGTCCTTGACCTTCTTCTGAGCAGACTCCAGCTTCGCGTAGAAGCTGTCCAGGCCGCTGGTGAGGTCAACGGTTACACCTGGGATCTTATTGATGAGGGTCTCAATTCCGCTGGCCATGTTCGTGATATATCCGAGCACGGTCAGAGCCATATCATAGAAAAGCACCTTGACCGCGGCCACCGGGTCATTGAACAAATTTCCGAGGAAGTTTGCAAACATGGCAAAACCGTTATGCATCGGAACAATCGTACTGTTGAGTGCGAATGCTCCTAAAACCGCCAGAGCTCCGACAAGAATACCTGTAGCGGAAACGCCTGCACCGGTGAATTTGTTATAGGCAGCAACGCCGGCATACAGGGCGGCCACCAGGACAGCGAGCATCATTACCACCCAGGTAACGGGGCTGGCCAGCAAAGCGGAATTGTAGGTGAACTGGGCGGCGGACGCTGCTGCCGTACTCCCGGTCAGAACGCCGTATCCGATGGTCAGGAAGTTCACCAGGCCGTTGTAGATACCCATGGCGGCCGACGCGATCTGTGTCCAATGCGCGGCAACCTGGAACACCAGAAAGGCGGTTCCAAGTCCCAAAACAACCGGTCCAATCACGGAAATATTATTGGCAAGCCAATTAATAGCGGACAACAGCGGATTCAGCGCACGGATCGCGATATTGGACGCCATCGTCCAGACCTGCCCCCAGGTCATGGGAATCCTTGCAAACCGCGTCTCCACCTCATCTGCAGTGCTGAACAAAGCCGCCTTGATGACATCTGCAGTGAGCAGTCCTTCAGAGGACCAGTCTTTCATAGCCCCTTCGGCGCCCTGCACATTACGCATATAGTCTTCAATGGCTTTCGCCAGAAGCGGCGCGTTTTCGATGATGCTTCGATACTCATCACCTTGCAGCCGCCCGGAAGCCATGGCCTGTGTCAGCTGGTACATGGCCGAAGATTGCTCCTGCGTGGATGCGCCGCCGATGGTGAAGTTCTTGTTCATCAGCTCCGTGAAAGCAATCATCTCATCATTGCTGTTGAACGCATCGCCCGCCAGCAGGCCAAGCTTGGAGATCGTTGCCGCGGTATCGGTATAGGACGCCCTGGCCCGCATGGCAGAGGCATAGATCTTCTTATTCAATTCATCCACCGACCCGCCATCGTCAACGATCAGTTCAAGCCGAGCCTTATTCCCGGCAAGCGTATCGGATAGGCCTTCCAGCTTCGAAAGGCCGAAAGCAGCGCCAGCGGCGCCGATATAGCCCTTGATGCGCTGCCAGACATCGCCAATCATACTGGCCTGCCGTTCGGCATCCTGCTGCCGGCGGCTGAAATCATTGACATTATCAGCAGCGTTCTGCACAGACCTGGAAGCCCGGTCAAAGTATTCCGCCGTGTTTCGCCCGGCGGCATTCGTGGCGGTATCTGCCGCTCTGGCAGCCCGTTCAACTCGGGCATACCTGTCCGCGATCCGTTCCAGACGGCGGCTGGCGGCGTCCCGGACAGTGATTTGGCTGGAGACCGACACACCGGTCACCTCCTCTTCAGCTTTTCTTCTCGCTCCTTTTCCCGCTTTATCTGCAGGTCAATGGAGGCATAAATGAAAGCGCGTTCTCTGGACGGGAGCGCCATCAATTCCCCTGGAAGGATGTTCAGTCTCTGGAGGGCAAAGTGGGCATAGTTCGCCTCACCATTGCCCCCCTCGATCAGTTTTTTGCTTCTTCCTTCTGCTCGTTGATGTCATCGGAGAACCCGTTGATATCCTGAATTGCCATGAGCAGGTCAAGAAACTGGCCAGGCTTCAGAAGGACGTCAATCAAGCTCTCGGCGCCGCGTACGCCGTGATGCGCCTGCAGTTCCGCGTCCTTGAAGTTCGGATCCAGGCAGCAGGTGGCGATCAGGCGGCAGTTGTAGAGATCGTTGTTGGTCTCCACTTCCTTCTGATGCGTCTTCTTGTTGAAGGTGGTCGTCTGGCAGCTCTTACGGATTTCTTTGTTCTGCGCCTCGGTAATGCTCCTGATGGTAAACGGCTCCGGGAAACCGGAAATATTGACAGTGGTCTGAACTTCCTTGCCGACACCGTCGCTCATCAGAAAATCCATCAGCTTACTCAATGAAAAACATCTCCTTTACAGTAAGGGCGCCCCCCCCAACGGAGCGCCCTCATGAAATCAGATCTTATTGAACGAGGACAGGATCTCGAAGTCCTCGAAGGTGAAATCCACATCCTCCTGCAGGGGATCGTCGGAGTCACCGTCCAGCATGGCCAGAACAGTGGAGTCCAGGTTCACATCGGACAGGAGAATGGTCTGCGTGCCCGCGGAAGAAGCGGGATCAGAGTTCTCAATGACCATATCGAAGTATGCGTCCACGCCGGTGCGCTTCCACTCCGCCAGCTGCTCCCGGAACATGGGAGAAAGGTAGTAGATAGTCATGGAGCCGGTACCCTCGGCGCCGGTGGTCTTGTGACCGACCATGCGCTTTCCGATGGCCTTGACCTGGCCCTTGGACTTCTCCACCTTGGCGTTGATGGAGCGGGCATAGAACATTTCCTCGTTATTGCCGTTGATCTTCGCATATGCCCGGCCTTCCTTGCCGGACAGGGTATCCATGGAAGAAATCTCTTTCATTGGTTATCGTTCCTCCCCCTCAGTTAACCGTGACCTTCATATAAAGCTTCTCCATGCTGTCATTGGGCTGGAGAGCACAGAAGACCGCCACATCCCGCTTTCCGTTGCCCTGCTGGACGGTCACATCATCCGGCAGGAAGTTGCTGATGGCATCGATGCCTTCATACTGCTTGCCCAAGCTTACCAGATCCGCCTTGAACAGACTTCTCCCGGTTTCGCTGTTCGTTTCAACGCCAAGATACTGCTGGCCGAAGATACGGGCGGTGTCACTGGCCCAGCCGTCCAGGACACGGATGACGCGGTTGGAAGTCCAGTCCTCGGACACGCCACTACCGAAGGTCGTGCGGGAGTTGATATCGGACAGCACGCGAGCCTTGCCCTTTTCGGCATAGAAGACGAACTCGCCAGCCTTCAAAGCCGCCTCGTACTGTCCCTTGGTATACTTGATATCCACATCCACCGCATCATCGTAGGTGGTGTTGGTCAGGCTCTCGTTGATCTCTGCCGCGGCAGAAGCGCCGGTCACCCACGCAACAGCCTTGTCGCCGGT
>UMIZ01017080.1_pt1 | contig 9029 bp, 4 predicted proteins | sample 1965931 | NCBI WGS metagenome assembly UMIZ01 (sample SAMEA4836137, study PRJEB28245) | human gut metagenome | biome: gut microbiome; material: fecal sample | place: Denmark | collected 2008
CGATAACTCGTTGTTCAGCGCTATACCGTAGACATTGACCCCCGATACGATAGTTTCCAGCTTTTTCGTCGTGGGATTCCAGCGTTTTACTCCCGATGTCTCCGAGCTGCCTTCTTCGGCACGGAGTCCGAAGTAAACCGAACCGTCGGTGCTGTCGAGTACCATTTGACAGACGTCGACATATTCTCCTACGCTTCCTTCGCTGTCCGATTTGAAGCTCGCTACGAGATATTTGCTTTCGGCTTTCGTATTGGTCTTTGTCGCATCGTTAGCCGTAATGTCTGTTAAAGGAACGGCATAGAGGCCTTTGTCTCGAATGACAGCATATAAAATTTGATTGGTGGCATCTATCACGAACGATTTCACGAATTCATCGGGGAAAATCGTAGCATAGGGAGGGTTGGTTCCTCGACTGATGTCCACAGGGCTGATATCGCTTTCTGCAAAACGGAAGATACCGCCTCCGCCGTATGTTTTGCCCCAATACCACAACCCGTCTACTTTGGCGAAGCAGGCATTCATTGCACCGTATTGCCACGGGTTGCCGTAATATTCGAGCCGATTGTTCTGAACGAAATAATCGTATTTGGCATCGCTGGTGCTAAGTGCCAAGTTACGTTCGTTGACACCGATGCGTCGGATACCTGTATTCCGGTCGGCGAAATAGATTTGTTCGTTGTCTATCCAACCGTAGAAAGGATCGTTGAAGGCGGCGTTACCGACGTTGGAGAGCACGGTTTCCATACTGCTCCCGTCTTTGGCTACCGCTGTAATTTTTCCGTCACCCCGAGTTCCTTCTTCGTCGTTGACATACGAGAATTGTGTACCGCAGTCGAGCACGAATAGAACTTCATTATGGAACAGCATATTCAGAGGGTGAGCTCCCGCTTTTACGCCTAAGTCGAAGGGAGAGTTATTACTTCCCTCAGGAACATTATAATCCAGCTTATAGGCCATTACGTTTCCACTTTTTACCGCATAGTAGAGCGTTTTCGATGCATTGGGCGTACCTACTTGTACATTGGCTTTTACATCTTGGAGCGCACGTCCGCCGAGAGTGGTTTTCAACGTGATGGTTTGCGAACCTATGTTTTTGAAGACTAATCGGCCCGGATTTTCGCCGGTATAGGTATTACCTGTTATTTCCGGGTGATCGAGCAAGGTTGTTCCTTCGGGCAATACCCATGTATATTCCGGTTCTTCCGATGCGGCCGGATTTCGTAAGGTCACTTCCAAAGTCACTTCGACGTCGTTGATGACACATATTCTATCATCTTCCGTTTTGGCGACGATCGTAGGTTTAATGTCGTTGATAAGCAAAGGACGAGTCGTATAGTCGTCGCCTACGGTCAATTTTACCTCGTACTGTCCGGGTAAACTGTATGTATGGGTAGGATTAACGTCGGTCGAAGTTTCCCCGTCGCCGAAGTCCCAAGTACATGTACCCGAGATGGCCGATGTATTGGTAAACTGTATGGTGGAACCTACCAGATAGTCGAGTTCGTATCCTTCGTTCGTGATGTGGTAGGTAAACGCTACATCGTCACTGGGATATACATTGTAAGTGGGATCGTTTTCCACACAAGCAGATAACGAAGCCAACAAGACAACCGTCAAACTTATATTTCTTAATGCTTTCATTGTTCTTTCCGTTTCTATTAGTTGACAGTAATATTTTTAATATCGGTATTGCTTATCACACCGTTGGAGTCGCTTACTTGGAATTTTGCGCTCAACGTATAGGTGCAATTGTAGTTTACTCCGTATTCTTTGCCGTCGAAGATGAGTTCGGGCGTGGTTAGAGCTGCAACGATGCCATCGAGCCGGGCTTTATTCTCGTCGGTGATTTCATATACTTCTTCGTTGGCTTCGTTGGTCGTTTTCGTGAAGAGAGCCTCATATTCCTCTTCGGTCATTTTCATGAATCCATCGACAACGATTTTTTTCATGTTTCCGTGGTAATCGGTCTCTATTTGAGTGGTTAGAGCCTCCCGGAAGTTGGTCTCGTAGTCGCCGGGATAATAGGTCTTGAATAAAGTTTCGGTAAAATCGGAACTTCCTACACTGGCCCATGTCACGCTAGCCCATGAAGAGGAGACCGGGAAAGTGGCGTCGAGAATGTAGGACGACTTGGCATCGTCCCACGACACGGTTTGAGGATCGAACTCTTTCACCAAATGCGAGGCGACTACTTCGTCGGTCTCGCTTTCGGTATAGGTGTAACTGATGTATGGGCATGTAACGGCACGATTGATCGTACTGCTCACTCCATACCAAACTTGGGCTTTCTCTATCGTACTGCCGTCGGCATAATAGTAAACTCTGAAATCGAGGTCGCTACCGGCGTTCACGGCATCTTTCAGCTCCCAATAAACGTATGCGGTTTGTTGTCCCAAGTCTGCCCAATCGTTTACAGGGTCGTTGATTTCGCAACCCGATAATCCGGCGATTGCCAGCAGAAGAGACGCTATTTTTACTTTGTTTTTCATATCGAGTGTTATTATTTGTTGTAATACTTCGATTCTTTTCTATTTATTGCCAGATCATAGGTTTGCGCAACCATTGATAGTTTTTGTATGCGCCTAGTCTTTCCAATTCGGCTTTGTTGTATTTTTCTTCTGTTTCGGGGTCGTAGTTGATACGGTTGATCCATGCTTTGGGATCGTCTCCCCAATGAGCTTCATAAATATTATTGGGCCGTTTTAATCCGGGATATACATAGGTATTGTCATATTGTATTCCGTTCTCCTCGCAACTGTAATTGTAGCGACGCATATCGGTCCATTGTTCGGGTTGCAGATAGAGGCAAACATATTTCTGACGCATGATGTGCCCGATGTTGAATCCGTCGGCAGGGAAGTAGGTAGTTACATAGTTTCCTGTTCCGGTTTCATTCCCCAAATAGTTATTGCGATAGCGGGTATAACTGCTTCCATAAATCGAGGAAAGATTGAATCGGTCGAAATTAATTTCGGCAGCTTGCATGGTCAATGAACGGGCCGTCGGCTTGTCGCCGCTCCAATAAGTAGCTTCGGCTTTGATAAGCAGGAGTTCTTCTTCGAGGAAGAGGGGAACATAACCTGTGTTTTGCGTATAGACCGAAACTTTCTTGCCGTCGACTTCGGGGAACAAGGTGGGGTAGTTATCCACTTTGTAGGAAACGTCCATACCGATATTGGTATCGAGATAACGCATTTCAGTACCGGAATCGCTTGTTCCCGAGGGTCCCGGCCGTGCACTCATGAAAGCGAGGATACGAGGATCTTCCGCCCAGCCTTTCAGGTTGTTATGCGATTCGAATACGCCCAATATATTTTCCATGAAATATTTGGTAGGAACAGCCGAATTCAACATGTTGCCACGTCCTTCCCAGCCGAGACCTCCTTGTTCGGTCGATCCGAAGGCTTCGCCCCACGGAGAATTTTGGGCTCCGTTACCGCCGTCGAAACGATAAAGTACATCTTCCCAACCTTCGAGTGCCCGGTTGACAGCTGTAATGATGGCTTGGCATGTCGCCGCATTGTTTTCCCAATTCGGCAATTTGCGAAGCAGTAACCGGGCTTTTAAGGCGTAGGTATAGTGTTTCCATTTATTTAGATCTCCGGCGAAGACCCGGTCGATCGATTGATCGATAGGTATATTGGTCGCGGCTTCGGTATAAGTGGGATCTTCATACATGCCTATCAGCTCTTCTATTTCTTGATTCATCCACTCGTAGATGCTTTCTTGCGTATCGTAGTGCGGACTGTTCGATTCATAGGCTTCCGAACGAGGCATGTCTCCGAACAGGTCGGTTGTCATTTGGGTGGACATTAACCGAAGGGTACGGCCGATGAGTTCCAGATTCCACGCTTGTGCTTCGTGAGCCTCGTCGATGATTTCTTTGGCATTGACACCGATATCGTAGAAGTGGCGACGCCATTGCGGGTGACGGTTCATCGTCAGGAAATCGCCCCAGCCGGATTTGTAAGCGAAACTCGACGTTTGGTTACGTCCGCCGGTAGTCAATGTTTGGGTCAGATAAGCGCCGTATTCGGCATGGTCGAATTGAAGTTGAGCCGAGTAGAACAGCACGACAGGCAATACCTGTTGGGGCAGAACCTCATGAGCGGCATCTTCGTTGACGTTGTCGTACAACCAGTCTTCGCAACTTGCGCCCATGAAACTGATTAACAACGATAATATGATAACTTTATATTTATTCATGGTTCCTTGATGTTAGAATGTTGCGTTTATAGTGAAATTGAAACTGCGGGTGGCCGGGATAGACATATTGTCGATACCCATCGTTCCTGTACCGTAGGCTGCCGAAGTTGAAATTTGCGGATCAGAACCCGAATATTTGGTCAACAGGAAGAGATTGCGGCCTGTAATGGAAGCTCTCAATCCTTTAATGTAGGGATTCCCTTTTTTCAAGAACCGTGTGAAATCATATCCTACGGTGACGTAACTCAATCGGAGATAAGAACCGTCTTCGATAAAATTGGAGCTTACGCCATAGAAATAGGTATTCAGGTTGGTCTGATTCAAAATGATAGGCTTGTTGTTTTGTACATAAGTTCCGTCGGGTTGTGCGACTACACCTTTTACGACTACTTCGCGGTTACGGTAGTTCTCCAACGATTTGTGCATACCGTTGGTAAAGAGAGAGCGTGCGGTTCCGTTATATACGTCTCCTCCTACACGTCCGTCCAGCAAGAACGATACAGTCAAGTCTTTCCATCGGAACGTACTGCTCAATCCCATCAGGAAGTCGGGCTCGCGGTTACCGATATATACGCTCTTGGCCGGGTTGATAATGGGATATCCGTCCTCGTCGATAAGTATTTGTCCGTCGGGAGCACGCATATAGTCCTTGCCTGAAATACCCGTCGTCGAACCGTTTAGATAGGCGGTAGTATAGATATCGCTGAACTGAGTCCCTTGAATTTCGCTCACGTCTTCGGGTAACGATTTTACGACACCCCGATTCAACCCGAAGTTGAGGTTGGCGGTCCATTCGAAATCTTTACTGCGAAGAATGTCTTGGCTTAACGTAGCTTCCACACCGTGATTCTCGATACTACCTTCGTTGCGGACTTGTAGAATAGTTCCCGATGAAGGCGAAACTCTCACGGTTACGATTTGGTTGTTTACCGTAGTCGAGTAGTAGGCTACATCTAAACGGGTACGGCTGTCGAAGAATCTTAAATCGGCTCCGATTTCCCACGACTTTGTCATTTCGGGTTCCAGCGTAATCGCGTAAGAAGCTGTTGGGTCGACACTATATCCTCCGTCGGGGAATGTAGAGGCTTCCCGATAGGCTTTGGTAAATTTGTTGGGAGTAGCATCTTTCCCGACTTGTGCCCAGTTTCCGCGTATTTTACCATAGCTGAACCAGTCGTTACTGATGTGGAACAATTCGCTGAAAATTAAACCTGCTGTTACCGAAGGATAAAAGTAGGAAGATTTTTCGGCTTGTTTCAAAGTAGAGGAACCGTCGTAGCGGGCTGTTCCGCTTAATTGGGCGATTCCTTTATAGTCGAATCGCAATTCTCCGAAATACCCGTATTTGTTTTTCTTGGAGCGGAAGTAGGAAATGGGGTAGTCGCCCGTTTTCATCCAGTTTTCGGTATTCGTATTGTTGAAACTGTAATAGTCTCCTTCCAATACGAACTCCTGTCCCGCCATAGTGGCTTCATAACTTTTGTTGATCATGATTTCGGCTCCGGCCAACAGGTTCATGCTGAAATCTTTGAACAAATCTACTTTGTATGTGGCCAATCCCTGTACCGTGAGTAGTTCGCTGCGGCTAGGTTCGAATTCATAAGAACCGAACTTATAGAGATATTTGGAAATAACGCTCTCGTCCAGTTCGTCTTTATCGAAACGTGGTTTACGATAGGCGTCGGAAGTTGTATATCCTTTGTCGTATGCGATTTTACCGGTGAAGGTCAAATCCTTTATGGGAGTCCATTCGATCGATCCGTTTAAGATGGTACGTGAAGATTGTGTCTCCCCTCCGTCTTCGTAACGCCCCCAATAAGGACTTACTCCGGCTGCAATTTTATCGGCATCTGTAAGGGCATTCCAATTGTCGTAACGGCCACCGTCTTCTATGCTGTAAACGGGTTTCCCCAATGGAGTTTTGTACACACGCATATCGTTGTTGATAGGCCATGTGTATATAGTACTCATTTCGTTTCCGAACGAACGGGATTTCGTGTCGATATAGTTTAATGATGCATTGATTTTTACCCATTTCGAAGGGGTGAAAGTCGCTTTTAACAAAGCACCCATGCGATTCTTGTAATCTTCGGGAACAACACCGTCGGTAGAAGTGTAGTTGAACGATGCATAGGCTGTGAATTTGTCTGTTCCTCCCGAAGCGTTCACATCGTATTTTTGATACAATCCCGTTCCCAAGAAATTCCCGACGTTATCGTAGGTTCTTTCCCCTTCTTTCAAAAGAGGACCCCAACCTCCGGTTACAGAGTTTTCTTTATAGAAACCGAGATTTCCCGGAGCATATTTCTGTTGAATTTTAGGGATTCTTACGCTGTTGTCGATTTGTACGCTGGCGCTACCGTTCACGACGATCTGTCCGGTTTTACCGCTTTTCGTGGTGATTAGGATTACACCGTTGGCTGCTTCCGAGCCGTACAATGCCGATGCTGCAGCACCTTTCAATACGGTCATGTTTTCGATGTCGTTCGGGTTGATGTCACCGGCCGACGAACCGCCTCCACGCATAGGCATTCCATCGATAATAAACAAGGGCTCGTTATTTTGTCCTGAGTTGATGGACGAAATCGCACGAATGATGATTTGGGAACTGGAATTGGGAGAACCTCCACTCCCTGATACTTGCACACCGGCAATTTTCCCTTGTAAAGAATTTACGAAGTTTGCCGATTGTCCGGCAGTAACTTCGTCGGCATTTAGGCTCTGGACGGCGAAGTTCAGTTTTTTCTTTTCTTCCCGAATACCCATCGCTGTTACGACAACCTCGTCTAATTGTGTCGATGATGAGGTTAAAGTTACATTGATGACAGATTGGTTTCCAACCTGCACCGTTTTCGGTTGCATACCCACGTAACTGAATGTTAGGCTTGCGTTTTCATTGACTTTAATAGAATATTTCCCATCTAAGTCGGTTGTCGCTCCTTGTGAGGAGCCCTTGACATGGATCGATGCCCCGATAACGGGCAGTCCGTCTTCGGCAGATACAACGGTCCCCGTTACGGTGCGTTGTTGAGCGAAACCTACTATAGCAAATAAGGAAAATAACAGAAGTAGCACCTGTCTTCTCATAATACTGCTTGTTTGTTAATAATCAAGGTTAGTAAATACTCGTTTATAATTTATTTGAATTAATCATGGTTGATTCTTGTTTTTCGTGGTTTAAATCAACGTTTAAAACTGCTGTTAAAAGTTTGTGTTATATTTTATTATTTTAAGTGTTTATATTTTATTTTTCATCTTTTACTTGTACAAATATAGCGTTCTATTTTTAAATCGAAAACTAATTCTTCCACTTTTTTTCGCTTTTGACTTATTTTTTAGAATTAGAGCCATATTTTCACAATTATAAACTATCTCGATAGAAATTAGATTTTAGGGGGCGGGCTTTCTAAAAATATATTCTCGATACATAATATCCTCCGTCCAAAAATCGAAAAGCCGAAAAGAAATCACATTTTTTTTATATAAATACGGTACAAAAAATAAGTCATGCGGGAATTGCATATTCTTGGATAATGAACCATAATCTCCTATTTTCCTTTTCGAAAGAATCCTTAATAAAACTTTATTAAGCGATACTATCACCGAAACGATTAAAAGTCGAATAAAACGTTGTTTTTTTTCGGGGGACTTTTTAAGTTTGATAAAGGTTTAAAATCTTATAGATACCTAAGAAATTTTTCTCTTTCGAAGCCTTTCGATAGATAAAAAATGTTGTCGTTTTTCATAATGAGTTTTTCTTTATGTATCTTTGGCTCTATCGAATATGAGATATGGTTTAGCGAAAAAATGAGCAAGTTCTTTTTTGAGTGGTTGCCTTTCCTTATATTTGTAGAAAAGAATATAGGATGCGGTTTGGCATAGTCAAATCGGAAATTAGATTTCTTGATTGCCTTTGCACTCACCTTTCTCTATATTCGCGTAAAATGCAGAGATAGAGTGCTTTTGGATAGGAACAGATTCGTTTGCTTGTGTTCTCTTGCGCTATCTTTGATTTTGCCTCTAAACAGGGCGGAAAAGACCTTTTTGACACCATAGGGCTGGGTATAAATCTTTTTTATTTTCGGCCTGTTGGGAGTTTGAGGTGAGATGGAAATTCATTATTTATGCTAAAAAATATTACCATGAAGAAGAAAATGTTCTATGCGCTGTCTGCGCTTTTGTTGTGTAGTGCTTGTACTACGACACCACGTAATCCGTTTGAAGAACCTGCGAGGCCTGCCGGACAAGAAAGTGTTTTGAAGTTGGCTTGCGAACCTTTGGATACGGTGAGAGTCGGTTTTATTGGATTAGGAGCGAGGGGTAGAGGAGCTATTGAACGGTATGTCTATCTGCCCGATGCCAAAGTTGTCGCTTTATGCGATTTGGATTCGGTGAATGTAAACAAAGCGAATGAAATACTTACTTCGCACAAACTTCCTGCCGCCGATATTTATGTGGGTGAGGACGTTTGGAAAGAGATGTGCGGAAGGGACGACATAGATTTGGTCTACATTTGCACCGATTGGCACTCTCATGCTCCGATGGCTGTCTATGCCATGAAACAGGGAAAACATGTCGCCGTGGAAGTACCGGCGGCAATGACCGTAGCCGAGTGCTGGGATTTGGTAAATACGGCCGAACAGACTCGCCGCCATTGCATGATGTTGGAAAATTGCTGTTACGATTTCTTCGAAATGGCAACGCTCAATATGGCACAACAAGGCTTGTTCGGAGATGTGATGCATGCCGAGGGGGCTTATATCCACGACTTGCGTTCTTATAATTACGACACTACGGCGACCGGTTATAAAAACATGTGGCGG
>UMIZ01022663.1_pt1 | contig 8978 bp, 8 predicted proteins | sample 1965931 | NCBI WGS metagenome assembly UMIZ01 (sample SAMEA4836137, study PRJEB28245) | human gut metagenome | biome: gut microbiome; material: fecal sample | place: Denmark | collected 2008
TTTGTTGCTGATGGATCGGGTCAGAATTTTTTAACTCGGATATGGCAGTAAGGTTCTCCTCCTGTCTTATCGTAATAGTGCTGATGATATTCTTCTCCTTCCCAGAACGTTGTGGCGGGAGTGAGTTTCGTATTCACCTCATATCCTTTTCCCCTTAGCAGGGCGATGACAGCTTCTGCCTCTTCTTTTTGCTTGTCATTCAGATAAAATATCTCGCTGCGATACTGCGGACCGATATCAGGACCTTGTCCGTCGGTCTGTGCCGGATCGTGAATCTCAAAAAAGAGTTTACACAGTTCTGTAAACGATGTTTGTTCTGTATCAAATTCTACCAGTGTTGCTTCTGCATGTCCGGTAGTGTGTGCCTTTACTTCTTCATAAGCCGGATGTTCCTTGTGTCCGCCTATGTAGCCTACTGTGGAGCGTACCACTCCTTTGGCATGTTCAAACTGATACTGTGCTCCCCAGAAACATCCGCAGGCAAATATAGCTTTTTCCAGTTTCATGATAGTTCTTGTTTATAATGATTGTTCAAACTTACAAAAACTTTTTAATATACATCCCACTCCACAGATTATTCCATTACCTTTGCTTTCGAATTTAATTAAAATTATATCCGGATGAAAAGAATACTCCTGTGTTTGATATGTATTTTCTCGTTGCTGGGCAGTAAGGCACAATCGTATAATGAACTGGTGGAAAAAGCTATGGACTATACTTTCAAGGATAGTCTGCAACAAGCTGAGGAACTCTTTCGCGAGGCTTTGCGGCTCGACCCTTACAATGCCCGGAATGCGTTGCTTTTTTCTAACTTGGGAACCGTGCTGAAGCGTCAGGGAAAGATAGATGAGGCAATAGATTCATATACGATGGCACTGAATATTACTCCTTATGCAACTGCTATTCTGCTGAATCGTGCCACACTTTATATGGAAAAGAATCTGACGGAAAAAGCCTATCTGGACTATTGCAATGTAATCGATCTCTTGCCGAACGATAAGGAGGCTCGTCTGTTTCGTGCTTATATCTATATGAAACGGCGACAGTATAAGGAAGCACGCATCGACTATAATGTGATACTGGGATTAGATGCGAAACATAAGGCTGCCCGTCTGGGACTGGCTATGCTGGATCAGAAAGAAGGACGGTATATCGCGGCACGCGATGGTATGAACCTGCTTATCGAAGACTATCCGAATGATGCTTCCCTGTATAAGATGAGAGCTAATCTGGAACTGGAGCAGAACTTGCCCGATGCTGCCTTGCTCGATTTGGAAGAAGCCTTGAAACTGGATGCCCGTGATGCTGATACGCATGTGATGATGGGAGATATTTATTTACAGATGGAGAAGAAACACGAGGCACGTGAGGCTTATGAGAAGGCTGTTTCGCTAGGTGTTCCTCGTATGGAACTGATGGAAAAATTGAAAAAGTGTAAGTAGTTGAAAAATAATAATTTATCTGTTTGCAAAAATTTTGCATGATATTTTTAAAAAACATGCAGAGATTTTCGGTAAAACGTCAGCATATTTTGGAAAAGATATGCTGACGTTTTATTATAATGAATTCCTGTCTTTTTTATGTCAGATATGACGTGCGGTCAGATGGAGAAAATTTTTATTCGGACATTAACTTTTCAGTTTGTTTTGTCGGTAAAAAATACTGGCAAATAGTTGTAGGGGTTATCTGGTAAACTTCCGGATGACCTCAATAAAGTCTTTTCCGTATTTATCTCTTTTATATTCACCGATACCACTTATTTCACCGAAAGCTTCTACCGTAGTAGGACGTGAAGAAGCCAGGAGATGGAGTGTCTTGTCCGAAAGAACAATGTAAGCCGGTATAGCCTGTTGGTCGGCAAGTTTCTTCCGTAACTGGCGAAGTTCTTCGAACAGCTGTTCGTCTTCGTTGTCGAATACCATAGGGGTAGGGAACAGTGCTTCTGTTGCAAGGGGCTGTTTTTGTTTTTTTCTCGTTCCTTTGGCAGCGTATTCTTCACGCTTAATAACTACCAGCAGAGCTCGTTCATACCCGAACAGTACTTTTCTTCCAGCTTCGGTTATCTTCAGGTGGTTCTTTTCGTTGTAGGCAACCTCAAAATATCCCAGGTTCAGCATTTGCAGCAGATAATCCTGCCAGTCGCGTGCCGGAATATCCCGTCCTACGCCGTAAGTTTTCAGCTTATCGTATCCCCGTTCGATGATTTCCTGTGTGGCTGCACCTCTCAGAATATCTATCAGCGTGTTGATAGACACTTGTTGGTCGGCACGTGCGATGCCGCTCAACGCCTTTTGTACAATAATTGTCCCATCGAAACGTTCGGGAGGATTACGGCATACGTCACAGTTACCGCAATCGTGATCCATTGTTTCACCGAAATAGTTCAGTAAGATTCGTCGCCGGCAGATATCCGTTTCAGCATATTGCTGCATGCGGTTCAGTTTCTCCATATTGATTTCCTGCTGGTTGCTTTCGGCTGCAAATTTCGAGAGCAGGACGATATCGCCGAAAGAGTAAAACAGCAGGGTGTCGCTGGGAAGTCCGTCGCGTCCGGCACGTCCAATTTCCTGGTAAAAACTTTCGATACTTTTAGGAAGGTTGTAGTGAATGACCCATCGTACGTTCGATTTGTCTATTCCCATGCCGAAAGCAATCGTTGCACAGACCACCTGAACACGGTCATTGATGAAATCATCCTGTGCAGCTTCGCGTGCGGCAGTACTGAGTCCGGCATGATAGACAGCAGTTGCAATACCATGCTCTTCCAGCATTTCCGCCACCTTTTCGGTTTTGCTGCGGCTCATGCAGTAAATGATTCCACTTTCTCCGCGGTGTCGTGCAATGAAATCGAATATCGTACGCATTTTTTCTTTCTGCTGAAAACCTCGCTTGACGTCCAGACTCAGATTCGGACGGTCGAAAGAAGATATGAAAATTTGAGGGTCTTTCATTGCCAGCTGCCTGATGATATCTTGTCGTGTAATTTTATCGGCTGTAGCAGTCAGTGCAACGACCGGAACATCCGGAAACTGCTGGCGAAGTATTTTCAACTGTGTATACTCCGGACGGAAATCATGCCCCCACTGTGAGATACAGTGTGCTTCGTCGATGGCGAACAATGAAATGCGGATATCCTTCAGCAGAAAGTTGACCTCGCCCATGAGTCTTTCCGGTGAGATATATAGCAGTTTGACCCTTCCCTGCCGGCATTCGAAACGGATATTGGCATCTGTGGTCTCATCGTTCGTGCTGTTCAGGGCACGGGCAATGATACCGTTTGCCTGCAAGCTTTCCACCTGGTCTTTCATCAGCGATATCAGGGGAGAAACTACAATGGCAGTTCCTTCCATGAGCAGAGCCGGAAGCTGGTAGCAAATAGATTTTCCGCCTCCGGTAGGCATGAGTACAAGTGTATCTTTTTTATGTAAAATTTGAGTGATGATTTCTTCTTGCAGTGGCCTGAATTGAGTGTATCCGAAGTATGATTTCAGCGTTTTTAGTATCATTTTCTATATTTATGTAATTAGCGGGCAAAGATAGTTCAATCTTTTAAAATATCGGTTATCTTTTATTTTTAGCCTGTTTTAAATGTGAAAAAATGATATTCTAGAAAAATAAGCTCGTAGATATGTTGTAAAATACAAAAAGTCTTAGCAAATTTGTATAATTATAGTATTTCGGGGAGAAGAAACAACCATTATCTAAATATAAAGACAGATGAGAGAAGAGGATAAATTAATGACCGAGCAAGGTCAAGTTTTAGAGAAAAAGCCCTATAATCTTCGGGAGAGGAAGATAAAGGACGCACCTTACCGTAACATGATTCGTGCCGAACTGGCTGATGAATTGTATGACCGAATTATGAACATTATTGTTCTTCAGAAGAAATACAAGGATCCTAATTATTCGGCGAAAGATCTTGCGAAAGAACTTAAAACCAATACTCGTTACTTGTCGGCTGTCATCAATTCCCGCTTCGGAATGAACTATTCATGCCTGGTAAACGAGTACCGAATCAAGGACGCTTTGCATATGTTGATCGACAAGCGTTATGCGGAAAAGAATGTAGAAGAAATCAGTACAATGGTCGGTTTTGCCAACCGTCAGTCGTTTTATGCGGCTTTTTATAAGAATGTTGGCGAAACACCTAATAACTATAGAAGACGAAAACTGGAAAATAATAGGTAACGGTTAAAGAAAATAGAACTTATAAAAACAGCAGATGTCATTCTAAACGGGAGAAAGTACATGCAAGGCTTTTCCGAGTATACTTTCTTTTCGTTTAGAATGACATTTAGTTTGAGGGCTTTTTATAAGTAGATAATGGATGGTTATAAAAAAGAAGAATATATATGTTGCAAGATTCATTTTCATATACAGTAGAACAGTTTGCAGATTTGCAGATTTTGCGTTACCGGGTTCCCGGATTTGAAAACTTGCCCTTACGGCGCAAGCAGTTGATTTATTATCTATCTCAGGCTGCTCTTGAAGGAAGAGATATATTGTTCGATCAGAACGGAAAATACAACTTGCAGATTCGTCGTCTGCTGGAAGCTGTTTATATACATTTCAAAGGCGACCGTACCAGTGAGCAGTTTCTTGCACTGGAAGTCTATCTGAAACGTGTATGGTTTGCAAACGGTATTCATCATCATTATGCATGCGACAAGTTCGTACCGGCATTTACGTCTGCTTACCTGGAAGAAGTTGTCAACTCACTGCCTGAAGAGGTGCTTCCGCTTGAAGAAGGTGAAACATGTCAGGCTATGTGCGATAAGCTGTTTCCGGTAATCTTCGATCCAATCGTTATGCCCAAGCGGGTGAATCAGTCGGATGGGGAAGACCTGGTGCTCACTTCTGCTGCCAATTATTACGAAGGGGTTACTCAGCAGGAAGCAGAAGCCTTTTATGCAGCCCAAAAGAAAGCAGACGATCAGGAACCGGTAATGTATGGTATGAACAGTCGTCTGGTAAAAGAAAACGGACACGTGTACGAACAGATATGGAAAGTTGGAGGAATGTACTCGTCTGCCATTGAAAAAATTATTTCATGGTTGCAAAAAGCTGAGGATGTCGCAGAAAATGACGCACAGCGCGAAGTTATTCGTCTGTTGATAGAATTTTATCGAACAGGAGATCTGAAACTGTTTGATGCTTATTCCATAGCCTGGCTGAAGGATACTGACTCGTTGGTGGATTTTGTGAATGGCTTTATCGAAAGCTACGGCGATCCGCTGGGAATGAAAGCAAGTTGGGAATCGATTGTCAACTTTAAGGATATGGAAGCTACTCACCGTACAGAAACCATCAGCAGTAATGCCCAGTGGTTTGAAGATCACTCGCCGGTAGATGTCCGCTTCAAGAAAACAGAAGTGAAAGGCGTTTCGGCAAAGGTTATTACAGCAGCTATTCTGGCCGGCGATCTATATCCATCGACTGCTATCGGTATCAATCTCCCGAATTCCAACTGGATTCGTAGTGTACATGGCTCGAAGTCGGTGACGATTGGCAATCTGACCGATGCTTATAACAAAGCTGCCCGTGGTAATGGTTTCCGCGAAGAATTTGTATATAGTGAAACAGAACGCCAGTTGCTTGAGAAGTATGCCGATATAACCGATGACTTGCATACTGATTTGCATGAATGTCTGGGGCATGGTTCAGGAAAACTGCTTCCGGGCGTAGATCCGGATGCTTTGAAAGCGCATGGTTCTACGATTGAAGAAGCACGTGCCGATTTGTTCGGTCTTTACTATTTGCCCGACACTAAAATGATAGAACTGGGACTTGTGCCGGATGCTGAGGCTTATAAGGCTGAATATTATTCGTACATGATGAACGGTTTGATGACGCAGCTGGTACGTATAGAACCCGGGTGTACGGTAGAAGAGGCACATATGCGCAACCGTCAGCTGATAGCTCGCTGGGCACTGGAACATGGGCAGGCAGAGCATGTGGTGGAAATGGTGAACCGTGACGGAAAAACTTACGTGCGTATTAACGATTATGCCAAGTTGCGTATGCTGTTTGGTAAACTGCTGGCCGAAATTCAGCGCATCAAGAGCGAGGGAGATTATGAGGCAGCCCGTCAGCTGGTTGAAACGTATGCCGTACAAGTCGATCCGGTATTGCATGCCGAAGTCTTGCAACGATATCGCAGTCTGCATCTGACTCCTTATAAAGGTTTTGTCAATCCGGTGTATACGCCACAAACCGACAAGGAGGGAAACATTACCGATGTGCATATTTCTTATTCGGAAGGGTATGCAGAGCAGATGCTCCGATATAGCAGAGATTATTCTAATTTATAATATACTTCCGTTGTAGAATACGAAATCTGCAACGGAGGATTTTATGATTGCTTTTTATTATGGACAATAATATACACGAAACAATTAAAGATATCAAATCGAAATTCCGTCTTTTCATGAACGGCATGGTTTCGCAAAGCATGCGTGAAAAAGGGATGGAGTACAAACTGAATTTCGGTATTGAATATCCCCGTATCAAGGAGATAGCTGCGGGATATGAACCCGACCATGAGCTGGCTCAGGCACTGTGGAAGGAAAATATCAGAGAATGTAAGATTCTGGCAGGTCTGCTTCAGCCGGCAGATACCTTTTATCCGGAAATAGCTGATATCTGGATAGAGGGTATGGGCTATCCTGAACTGGCAGAATATACAGTGATGAATCTGTTCCAGCGTTTGCCTTATGCATCGGAAGTTGTGTTCCGCTGGATGGCAGATGAACGCGAGATGTTCCAGCTTTGTGGCTTTTTGCTGATGGCACGTTTGTTGATGAAAGGAGAAAAACTGAACGAGCGTGCTGAGGCTGAATTTCTGGATCAGGCCTGTACGGCTGTGGAAGGAGATTGCGGTCCGGTTCAGAAAGCGGCATCCGTGGCATTGCGCAAGTATGCACACCAGTCGCGTGAAAATAAAAGAACCGTAAGCAAGCAGTTGGGTATCTGGGCAAAATCGGAGAAGCCGGCTGTCAGGGCATTGGCAGAAGAGATTAAGGCAGATTTGGAATTCTGATGTTTTAGAGATTCCTGATTAGAGAAATTTTTCTTTTATTGTTTTTCTTAATTGCATAAAAAAGATTAACTTTGAACCCTGAACGAATTACCGGATGGAAGAGAATATAAAAGATAAAGCAAAACAGATTCTGACGGATTATCTTCAGAAGAACGGGCATCGGAAGACACCCGAGCGTTATGCTATACTCGATACAATCTATACCATAAAGGGACATTTTGATATAGATATGCTCTATTCCTATATGGCTGAAAAAGAAAAGTTCCGTGTAAGTCGTGCTACTCTTTATAATACAATCATACTCCTGATTGATGCGGGGCTGGTGATCAAACATCAGTTCGGCAATACTTCACAGTACGAACGTTCGTACAACAATGAAACTCACCATCACATGATATGCACTTCGTGCGGGAAAGTGTCTGAATTTGAAGATGAAACTTTGAAGCAGGCTATTGCCGACACAAAGTTGAAAGGTTTTCATGCTTCGCACTATTCCTTGTACATATATGGGTTGTGCAACAAGTGTATGGCGGCTAAACGTAAGAAAAGTAAATAAACTTATTATAAAAGTTGGAAATCATGAAAGTAGATGTTTTGCTAGGTTTACAATGGGGCGACGAAGGAAAAGGAAAAGTAGTCGATGTCTTGACTCCGCGCTATGATGTTGTTGCTCGTTTTCAGGGAGGACCGAATGCAGGTCATACTCTTGAATTTGAAGGTCAGAAATATGTACTCCGCTCTATTCCTTCCGGAATATTTCAGGGAGATAAAGTAAATATTATCGGAAACGGTGTTGTTCTTGATCCGTCTTTGTTCAAGGCAGAAGCCGAAGCGCTGGAAGCAAGCGGTCATCCTTTGAAAGAACGTTTGCACATTTCAAAGAAGGCTCATTTGATTTTGCCTACTCACCGTATTCTGGATGCTGCTTATGAGGCTGCAAAAGGAGCTTCTAAAGTAGGTACTACAGGTAAGGGTATCGGTCCTACTTATACTGATAAGGTAAGCCGTAACGGACTTCGTGTAGGAGATATCCTGCATAACTTTGAAGAAAAATATGCAGCAGCTAAAGCTCGTCACGAACAGATTCTGAAAAGCCTGAATTATGAGTATGACATTACCGAACTGGAAAAACAGTGGATGGAAGGTATTGAATACTTACGTCAGTTTAATTTGGTAGACAGCGAACATGAAATCAATAATTTGCTGAAAGCAGGCAAGAGTGTTTTGTGTGAAGGTGCTCAGGGTACAATGCTGGATGTTGACTTCGGTTCTTATCCGTTTGTTACTTCTTCTAACACAATTTGTGCCGGTGCTTGTACAGGTCTGGGTCTTGGCCCGAATAAAATCGGTGAAGTGTATGGTATCATGAAAGCTTACTGTACACGTGTTGGAGCAGGACCGTTCCCAACAGAATTGTTCGATGAAACAGGTAAGACTATCCGCGATCTGGGACACGAATATGGTGCAGTAACTGGTCGTGAACGTCGTTGTGGCTGGGTTGACCTGGTAGCTTTGCGTTATGCTATTATGGTGAATGGAGTTACTCAGCTGATTCTGATGAAGAGCGATGTGCTCGATGGATTTGAAACTATCAAGGCTTGTGTAGCTTATAAGGTTAATGGTGAAGAAATAGATTACTTCCCATTCGATATTACCGAAGGAGTTGAACCTGTATATGTAGAAATGCCGGGTTGGAAGACCGACATGACTAAGATGACAAGTGAAGATGAATTCCCAGAAGAATTCAATGCTTATATTGCTTTCCTTGAAGAACAGTTGGAAACTCCTGTCAAGATTGTGTCTGTAGGTCCGGACCGTGCACAGACTATCGAACGTTACGTTGAAGATTGATTCGGAAATCTGAGATATAATAAATTATATAACAAAAGCCCGTTGGTAATATTTGAAGTGACCCCAAAAAGTTGGACGGGTTAAACAT